>Ga0265292_1000672_pt1 | contig 41410 bp, 33 predicted proteins | sample Munlanlewell296A_FD_189080 | JGI IMG/M metagenome (GOLD analysis project Ga0265292, IMG submission 189080) | Leachate microbial communities from a municipal landfill in Southern Ontario, Canada - Leachate well 296A | ecosystem: Engineered > Solid waste > Landfill > Unclassified | place: Canada... | reverse complement strand
AAAAAGAAAAATCATACAAACTAAATTAAGTTATTGACAATCAATTGTTTATAACTATTAAAGACAAACATGTTTAAAATATTGTAAATTCGTCTCCCCGACTTTTCGGAGGGGACTCAAAGTTCAAAGTTCAAAGTTCAAAGTGAAAAGTTTAAGTTAATAAGATAAATAATTAAGGCTTGGGGGCATGGAGGCATGGGAGCTTGGAGGATTGTAGTAATAAAATCCCTTAATGAGAAACAGTATGTTAAAATCAATTTATCTTTGTCACAAAGCAGATCATAATGGAACAGTTTGAAGAAAAACAACGGACAGATGCCGAACGCGTGAAAGTGGGGATCACACATGGTGACCTGAACGGGATCGGCTATGAGATCATCATGAAAACTTTCCAGGATTTGAGAATCCTCGAGTCAATCACTCCGGTAGTATATGGGTCTTCAAAAGTCGCTTCCTACCATAGAAAATCCTTAAATATCAGCGAAATCAATTTCAACCTGGTCAAAAATGCAGACTCTGCTATTTCCAAAAGGGTGAACATCGTTAATGTAACGCATGATGAGGTGAAAATTGACCTGGGTAAATCGACCGAAATAGCCGGCCAGCTTGCTTTCATGGCACTCGAAGCTGCAACCCAGGATTTATTGAAGCATCATATCGATGTACTGGTAACTGCCCCGATCAATAAAAAAAATATGCAGACGGCGAACTTCAGGTTCCCCGGGCACAGCGAATACTTAGCTGACAAAGCCGGCAGCAAGGACCATCTGATGCTGATGGTTTGCGACAAGCTCCGGGTTGGGGTGATCACCGGCCATATCCCGCTGAAAGATGTCCCGGGCACTATCACTACCGAGCTGTTGCTCAAGAAGATAGAGCTCATGAACCGCAGCCTGACCTGTGATTTTGGTATCAGGAAGCCGAAAATAGCCCTGCTTGGCCTCAACCCCCATGCAGGCGACCTCGGTGTCATCGGCCTTGAAGAGGAGCAGGTGATCACCCCGGCAGTCGAGCAGGCCTGGAATCGCAACTGGATCGTTTACGGGCCCTATTCCGCTGATGGATTTTTCGGTTCCGACAATTATCTGAAATTCGACGGAATCCTTGCCATGTACCATGACCAGGGCATGATCCCGTTTAAAACCTTGTCATTCGACAGAGGCATTAACTTCACTGCCGGTCTTCCCTTTGTCAGGACTTCCCCTGCCCATGGAACGGCTTATGATATTACCGGGAAAAATGAAGCTTCGCCGAACTCATTCCGCGAAGCTGTCTTACTGGCTGTCGACATTTTCAATAAACGGAAAGATTTTGATGAACTTAACCGCCATCCACTGCAAAACTACCTTAAGGATATAGAATACAGCACCGATGCTGTTATTGAAAAGGAAATACCCCATGCCACAGAGGATGAGAATCCCGGAGCCCTGATCGCTGGTCAGTAATCCGGCATTTATAATCCTTACCCATTATGGAATATCCTGTTTCTGAAATTATCACCATTGTTAACGGCAAACCGGCCAGTGAACCTTATTTTAAAAGAGTCATCCGGGACATCCTTATCGACAGCCGTAAATTGATTTCCCCGGATAATTGCCTCTTTTTTGCATTATCAAGCAAGCGAAACGACGGGCATAAATACATACCTGAACTTTACAGCAGGGGTTTAAGAGATTTTGTCGTCACAAAGGTCCCTTCAGACATTGAATCATATCCTGAAGCTAATTTCATCCTTGTAAAAAGTACTCTTCAAGCTTTACAGGCCCTGGCCCGCGTGCACAGGGAAAAATTCAATATCCCGGTAATCGGGATAACCGGCAGTAATGGAAAAACTGTTATTAAGGAATGGCTTTATCAACTTCTGAGCAAGGATAAAAAAACGATTCGCAGCCCAAAGAGTTACAATTCACAGATTGGAGTGCCCCTCTCGGTCTGGCAGATAGATAACCCTTATGAAATAGCCATTTTTGAAGCCGGTATTTCAGAGCCGGATGAGATGGACAAACTGGAGACAATCATCAGGCCCACCATAGGCATATTCACAAATATCGGTGAAGCGCATGGCGAGAATTTCATGAGCCTGCAGCAGAAAGTCGGTGAAAAACTAAATCTTTTCACTCACGTTGAAACCCTGGTGTATTGTATGGATCACCCTGAAGTCAGGGAAGTAATTATCCGCTCCGGGATTTTAAAGAATATCAAATCTTTTACCTGGAGTTTCAAGCAAGAAGCTGATCTTTATATCCGGAATGTCAAAAAAGATGATTCCCAGAATACTTTCATCAAAGGTGTTTATAAAGGGAAAGAGTTGACGATCCGGATTCCCTTTGCCGATGATGCTTCCATAGAAAATGCGATTCATTGCTGGGCCGTCATGTTGCTTCTTGGATATGATCCGGAGCGGCTTGCACAGCGGTTTGAGAACCTGCAGCCGATCGCAATGCGGCTGGAACTTAAAGATGGGATCAATCACTGCACTATCATCAACGACAGTTACAATTCCGATATTAATTCACTCAGCATTGCCATTGATTTTCTGCGTCAGCAAGCCGATCACATGAAGAAAACCATTATCATCTCTGATATCCTTCAAAGCGGCAAGGATGAGGATGAGCTTTACGGCGGGATCGCTGCGATCATTAAGAGTAAAAAGATCGACCGGCTGATCGGGATTGGCCCGGCCATAACAAGGCAAGCCGATAAATTCAACATGGATAAGGATTTTTACCTGACCACGGAAGAATTTCTTCAGCGTTTTTCCTTCGCCGCTTTCAGCAATGAAGTCATCCTGCTTAAAGGGGCCCGTATATTCGAATTTGAACAGATAAGCCAGGCGCTCCAGCAGAAAACCCACGAAACGGTACTGGAGATCAACCTGAATGCCCTTGAACATAACCTGAACTATTACCGCTCTTTGCTGAAACCTGAAACGAAGATCATGGCGATGGTCAAGGCTTTTTCCTACGGGATCGGAAGTTTTGAGGTGGCCAATGCATTGCAGTTCCACCGTATTGATTACCTTGCTGTAGCTTATACCGATGAAGGGGTCGAATTGAGGAAAGCCGGGATAACTGTACCAATTATGGTAATGAACCCGGATGAGGAAAGTTTTGATTCGATCATCCAGCACAACCTTGAGCCTGAAATTTACAGTCACCGCATCCTGGAAAAGCTCGAAAAGGCAATAAAAAAGAATATCCTGCCAAAGGACAAGCCGGTAAAGATCCATATAAAGCTTGATTCCGGCATGCACCGGCTGGGTTTTATGGAAGATGAAATATCGGGCCTGATAGAGAAACTCCAGGCAAACCGGATGATCTATTTGCAATCGGTGTTCTCGCATCTTGCTGCCAGCGAAGACCCGGCAGAGGAAAGATTCACCCGACTTCAGATAGAGGTTTTCGAGAAAATGGGCCGCAGGATCATTTCACAAACCGGCCACCCGGTGATGATGCATATCCTGAATTCTGCAGGCATCACACGTTACCCGGAAGCACAGTACAATATGGTCCGGCTGGGGATCAGTCTCTATGGAATTGCCAGCCTTGATGAAGAGCAGCCCAGGCTTGAGTCGGTGGCGCGGTTGAAATCTACCATCTCCCAGATAAAAAATATCAATGCAGGGGAAACCATCGGGTACAACCGGGCTTTTAGTTCGGAACAGGAACTCAGGCTGGCTATCGTTCCCATTGGTTATGCCGATGGGCTCAGCCGAAGGCTGAGTAACGGGAAAGGCCACCTGCTGGTCGGAGGCAGGCTGGTACCACTGGTAGGAAATGTCTGTATGGATATATGCATGCTTGATATCACGGGAATTGACGCGGCGGAAGGTGACGAAGTCATTATTTTCGGCCCGGAAAGGCCTTTGCAGGATCTTGCCAATGAAATGGAAACCATACCCTATGAGGTGCTGGCCGGATTATCGCGAAGGGTAAAACGGGTTTATTATCATGAATAAACTTTATAGAAAATACAGCCAGGAACAATGGGCTATTATACTGCTCTTTCTTTCCGGTCTTTATTTAATGATCCTTTTTTTACTATCTGACGGACTTTTCGGAGAAACCGATTCTGTCAACCATTACCTGATCGCCAGGTATTCATTTCAGCATCCATGTCTTTTACTTGACCACTGGGGGAAACCCCTCTTTACGATCTTATGCTCACCATTTGCCCAGTTTGGGTTGGGGGGAGCTGTTTTTTTCAATATCCTGTGCGCCCTTACTACCGCCTGGCTGATCTTTCGCATGGGACGTTTTCTTAAATACCGTTTTGCACTGGCGGCTATTCCTTTTGCCCTTTTTGCACCGGTATATATGGTCAACATCCTTACCAGCCTTACTGAAATTCTCTTTGCCCTGGTTCTGGTGGCAGGGATTTATTTCTTCCTGAAGGGAAAAATGATCCTTTCATCCGTCATCATTTCATTCCTCCCGTTTGCAAGGATGGAAGGCGTTATGTTCCTGGTGATTTTCCTGGCGGCATTTCTACTGGTCAAGAAATACAGGGCCATTCCTTTTCTGTTCGCAGGATTTGTCATTTTCAGCCTGGCTGGTACTTTTCGCTATCATGACCTGCTATGGTTTTTCAATGCAATGCCATACAGCGAAAAGGGATCTGCATTATATGGCAGCGGCAGTTTCTGGTACTACCTGGAAAGATTTCATCAACTTCTGGGATTTCCCCTGACAATCCTGGCAGTCATCGGCATAATCCAACTCGTCATATCGTTATTCCGGGAGAAGAAACCCGCTCTTACCACAACCCGGCTTACGGAATATTATCTTATTCCGGCATCCTTGTTCGGATTCATACTGGCCCACAGTTTTCTCTGGTGGCAGGGCATGATGGGCGTTTTAGCCACATCAAGATTCATGGCGTGTGTGCTTCCCCTGTGTGGATTCCTGGCCCTGGTCGGCCTGAACAGGATAAATTCCTTTTTTGATCGCCGGAAATATTTCAGTTCAATTTTCACACCCATTATTATTTTAATAACGATTTGGGTGCCTTATACCCTGCATAAAATCCCCGCCAGGCCTTCCTGGTCAGACCAGGTGATGAAAGAAACTGCAGATGATATCAGGACGGAAGGCCTTGACCGGTATCCGCTCTATTATTTTGATCCAAAACTGGCCTATTACCTCGAAATAGATCCATATGATTCACGCGGACTGCAAAAGAATTTTCCGGATCCGGATCAGCCGGACTTTTCATTGCGTGATAGCTCCATCGTGGTTTGGGATACCCATTTTGGCGAATTCGAGCATAGGATTCCTCTGGAAAAGCTTCTTAATAATCCCTGCTTCAGGTTGCTTGATGTTAATTCTCCCGCAATTGACAAGAAATTTCATACGGGCCAGCAATACATGTCAGCAGTTTTCAGGAAGGTTCCGCCGCAAAATCCTGAGGATCAATGGGTCACTATTAAATCAGACAATATGAAACTGGCCTCATTAAATAGGGAAAGTAAAGCGATCGTCCGGGCAAGGGCCAAGGTGCTATATGAAAAGGATCAGGATCCGGATAAAATAACCCTGATCATGTCAGTTCTTGATAATCAGAATGAAGTGAAAAGATGTTTAACCATCAATGGTTCATATTTTAAGAGCCCCCCGGGGCAATGGTTTGAAATGTGCCTGCTTACCCAGGTAAGCACACTAATTCCGGAGAGCGGGCGCATTAAACTTAATGTCTCATATCAGGGAGATCATCAGATCCTGGTTGATGGTCTGTGCCTGGATCTGTTATCAACAGGCAAGAAACAGGTAGATTGAAACATTCAAGGTTGAAAAGATGCACATCAGCTGATCAACTTAACATGGATTTGTTTTTCAGGCGGTTTTTTTTGGCAAATTTGTAAGGAAAATGCTAATTCATAGAAAGTATGAAGATTAAAAATAAGATGTCCTTTGGGGCGCTGATATTCATCATTATTGTTTTCAGCACCTTAAGACTTACTTATCATCCAACCAGGATTCTTTCTTACGATGTTTTCGGCTATTATTTATACCTTCCAAGCCTGGTGATCCATCACGATCCCGGTCTGCATGACATCAGCTGGGTCAATCAGGTTAATGAGCAATACAAGGCATCAGGCACACTTTACCAGATTTCGAAAACTTCCGCAGGAAATTGGGTGATCAGGTTTTATTCGGGAATTGCCATCCTTTATGCACCGTTTTTCCTTATTGGACATCTATACGCCCTTTCTTCCTCGTACCCGGCAGATGGCTTTTCCCTGCCATATCAATGGGCAATTATTATAAGCGGTATCTTCTATACACTGCTGGGAGTCTGGTTTATGAGGAAGGTGCTGCTTGAATTTTTCAGTGATAAAATTGTTGCCATTACAATGATCTTGCTTTTCATTGGCAGTAACCTGTTCTTCTTTATAACCATTGGTAATGATGCGCCGCATGTCTATATTTTTACCCTGGTAACGGCATTGTTATATTTTACCATTCGCTGGCACACCTCTCCACGGCTGATAACCGCAGCCTGCATAGGATTTATCACTGGACTGACAGCTATTAGCAGGGCTTCCGGCCTGCTGGCTATCCTTATTCCGTTATTATGGGGAATTGATAATCTTTCTGCTGTAAAGGAAAAAATAAATCTGCTGAAAAGACATCATCGTGATGTCCTGGTGCTTATCATTGCGGCTGCATTGTCTGTTCTTCCTCAAATTCTTTACTGGAAAGTTAATGCGGGGGAATTCATATACAATGCTTATGACGATGCACAATCCGGACTGGATATTTTCAATCCCAGGTTTATTTATGTACTGTTTGGCTTCAGAAAAGGATTTTACCTGTACAGCACGATGATGATCTTTGCTACGATAGGCTTTATCCAGCTTTTCAGATCCAATCGTAAAATCTTCCTGGCTATTTTGGTATTTTTCCTTGCCAATTTATACCTCATTGCATCCTACTCTTCACTGATAAGCTTTGGATGGAGGGCATTCATCGAATTACATGCCGTTCTGGCCATTCCATTAGGCTACTTTGTCAGTTCCGTATTTCAATATAAAAAAATGCAGAAATACGCTATTTTGTTCCTGTTATTTCTTGTACTCGTTCTCAACCTTTTTAAAACCTATCAGACTTTCAAAGGGGTTATTGACGGGTCGCGGATGACCAGGGAGTATTATCTGAACACTTTCTTTAAATTAAGGGTAACAGATGCTGACCGGGAACTTCTGCTGGTCAGCAGGGGTGATGTCAGTAAAGAATCATTCACTGTGGAGGAAAAATATCAAAAGAAGAATTTATCGGTTATGGGTTATGAAGATTTGGAAAGCAAGTATCAGAAAAACCTTGAAGACAGTATAGTTTACAGGGGGAAATTTGCTTTTAAACTGGACAGTGCGAATATCTGGTCGCCTGTATTTAGAATGCCTTACAAGGATATAACTTCTAAGGATCATGCCTGGATCAGGGCCGGGATTTATATTTATCCGACAGATATCAATGATCTGAATCAAGCGCTCCTGGTGATGGATTTTAAACATAAAGGTAAGATATACAAATACCGGGCTTTTAGATTTCAGGATTTCAACATCGACGCAAAACCAGGCCAGTGGAACCGGCTTTCTTTTGATTATCTCACACCTGAAGTACGCTCTACTCGTGATATGCTTGAAGTTTATATCTGGTACCGGGGAAAATCGCCCTGTTATATAGATGAATTAACAGTTGATGCCTTTGAGAAAAGATGAATGTAATCAGCAAAAAACCTATGAAAGTCCAAAAATTGTCGATAATCATTCCTGCTTACAATGAAGCTTGTACTATCCATGAGATCCTGGATAAAGTGCTTGCTGTGAAGCTTATCGGCCAGACAGAAAAGGAAATCATTATTGTAAATGATCACTCAAAGGATAATACTGAAGAAGTAATCAGGAAATATATAACGGATCATCCTGACCATGAGATTGTTCTATATAATCAGCCCAGGAATATGGGAAAAGGCGCCGCCCTTCACCGTAGCATCCGGGAGGCAAAAGGTGATATCATTATTATCCAGGACGCCGACCTGGAATATGATCCTGAGGAATACAATGACCTGCTGAAGCCCCTGTTAAATGGATTTGCGGATGTGGTTTACGGCTCCCGCTTCATGGGCAGCAAACCTCACCGTATTCTCTTTTTCTGGCATACTATCGGAAACAGGTTGCTTACATTTCTTTCAAATATGTTTACCAATCTGAACCTTTCCGATATGGAAACCTGTTATAAAATGTTCAGATCGGAAATAATCAAGAAAATAGCCTTCAAGGAGAACAGGTTTGGCTTTGAACCCGAAGTAACAGCTAAAATCAGGCGTTTTCCGGGTATCAGGATTTATGAAGTTGGCATATCTTATTATGGGAGAACCTATTCAGAAGGCAAAAAGATTGGCGCAAAAGACGGCTTCAGGGCGATCTGGTGCATAATCAAATATAATATTTTTGACAGAAAATACAAGAGATAATTCCAAATTTCAAATTTCAAGTTTAACTGTCTTTTCTTCGCGGGCATTCAGGTAAAAATCCCAATTATCCCCAATCCGGGTGAGACAATATTCCATTGAAGATTCCAGTGGCATCGGCTTAAAATCCATGTCGGAGATAATCAGGGCGGTATCAAGGTTGGAATCCTGCATAACGCCCTTGACATGCTCTGCCGTAAACAACGGGACTTTCTGGGTTTTTTGAAAGAACCTGCCCATTATTCTGGCAAAAGAAGGTGGGACACTGACGAAGATCCTTTTTTCACCTTTTATTTTCAGGATCAGCCTGATCAGGTCGCCGAAGGAGATTACCTGGTCACCGGCGATCTGGTATACCATGCCAAAGGCTTTTTTTTCAGGGATAGATTTGACAATGTAATGGGCAAAGTCCTTTACGAAAATAGGATGCTGTGTCTGGGAGCCCTGGCCTATCAAAGGAACGAAAAAGGGGAAACGAAATACATTTTTAAGGATCCGGTTGATGCCCAGGCCTTCCGGTCCCAGGATCATTGCGGGGATAAAGACCGTGAAATCCAATCCGGATTTTTCCACCAATTGCTGGCCGATAAGTTTAGTTTCTCCGTATGGCCCTTTGAAAGTCTTGAGGACAACCACACTGCTGATCTGGATAAACCGGCTGATGCCTGATTTACGGGCAAAATCAATCATGTTTTCAACCCCTTTTGCATTGACCGTGAAGTTTCTTTCATAGTCTGAACTCCCTAGCAGAGCTGCAGTATTGATAATTGCACCGATCTCTTTTCCTGTAATGATATCTTCAACCTGAGGAAGAATTTTTTCTCTGATGTCGCAACGGATATATTCAATATCCGGGTAGTCAATGATAACAGAAGCATAATGGTCCCACTTGAACCCTATGACCTTATATCCTTGACGGATCAGTTCACGGCAGACGTAACTTCCAAGGTAACCGTTAGCACCTGTAACGAGAATATATTCAGTACTGTTCATAAGATTATTGTCATTAATAATCAATTACTCGGATTTAGGATCATATATGCAGACACGAGTGGTCTGCGGGAAAAAAGCGCTATCTCGTTTGACATAAGCTGAATCAAGAAATTTGAAAATGTTGCTCTTTGGATCTAACATTTGGCCATCCTGAACATAAATGACTCTTTTTTTTGAATTAGCTTTAATGGCTTGTTTAGTTTCCGTAATGTTCCATACATTATAGATTCCATTTTTTTTCATCAGTTCTTTAAAGTTCTGATGATCAGTGAAGATTTCCCGGTTATAATAATAAGTAAACTGGAGATCAGACCAAAAAGGGTATAATATTATTATACTATTTTCATTTTCAGCATTTTTCACAAAATTGACCGACTTGCTCACCTCACGGTACGCAAAATTATTTGGTAAAATTCTCATGTAAACACACATAAATATCAATATTACCAATCCGCTTGCAGGCTCAAAGTACTTATTTTTCTGATAGAGAAAATTGATCATAGCGCTAATAAATAAATAGAGCCCGATGGAATTGAAAAGATTATAGCTATTGTTGAACATCGGCACTTTTAAAGATACGAGAAACATGATGCTATAAGGCATAATCCACCAAAGCAACAACGCCAGTACATTGATATTAAATCCTTTCCATCGTTTTTGGAAGGCCATGATTAAAGTGAAAATTATTCCAACGCCAATCACAATGGCAATCATCCAAAATACCTTTCCTGAATTTAAGAAGCGATGTAATTGATTAAGATACTCTGAAGGATTCGGAGGTTTTAACCAAGTGCCATGATCCGTTTTTATTATAAATTGTTTAATCACGGTTGGGATCATTGGTATAAATCCAATAATAGTGATAAAAGGAGGGATCATAAATCTGAAAAACATCTTCAGGTTTCTGGTATATATAAAGCTTGAAATAACTTGCGATAAAATGACAAACCATCCGAAATAATGTGAATAAACCAATAAGAGGTTTGAAATAATTAATCCGGCAAATGCTTTCCGGTCTTTTAAATTATCAGCGTAACACAAAAAAAAGTATAATGAAGCCGCCGTTTCTAATGATACTAAGGAATATGTCCGGGTGTTTAGTCCATATAAAAAATGAAGGGAGGAAAATATAAATAATCCGGAAGCAACTAAACCTGTCCAAAAACTAAAGAAACGTTTTCCGGTAAAATAAATAAACAGTACGGTAAATGCATTAAATACAAGCGGTAAGAATCTTACAGAAAATGAACCTACACCAAATAGTTTAATCCAATAATGTATAAGAAGCATGAAAAGCGGTGGATTGGGCTCATATGAAGTTGATATTTTTAGAATTTCCCCGATGCTCTTTTGTGCATTGAAAATCATAAAGGGTTCATCAAGACAAATATCCCTATAGCCAATATAAAAGATTTTCCAGAAAAATCCTGCTAAAAGAAGGAAAAGTGGAATGTAAAAATTAAGCAGTTTGCTGTTTTTGTCAATTCTCATAAAACAGTACCCGATCAAGCAGGCATAAATATACTATTATTTTCAAACTTAGGACTTCTTTGCTGATTTAGACTTCCATAAAAGTATCTGTCCAAGTAATAAAGAGAAGATACCGCCGCCGATCTGTGCGATGAGGAAAACAAGCCCTGAAAATGCCATGACCTGTGCCAGCGGAAAATCCTGGAAGATGTAAATAAGAGTAACTTCCCTGGTGCCCAGTCCCATCACAGTAATGGGTATGGTGTTCATGACACCCGCAGTAGCTACGCCCCCGGAAACGGAGATCACAGGAAGATCCATTCCAACACCGGTTGCCAGGAAATAACAGCAGACAAAATAGCTAAGGTTGCTAAAAAGCGACAAGAAAAAGAAGCCCAGGGAATTCATCAAGCCACGGTGGTAGAATTCCATTGATTTAGACTTTCCAAGAACCCTGAACAGTTTCAATATCTTCTCAGTCATTCTCACGAGTGCAGGAGACATCAGGATCAGAATCGACAGGAACATGCCGGCAGTGCCTGTAAACAGGATCAGCCAGCCCCAGAAAGACAGAACCCCGGGGAGAACTGAATGTGAAATGGCTATCCCGGCTATTACGAAATAAATGCTGAGGTCCATCCCTCTTTCTGCAATGACAAGTAATCCGGCGCCGAGTATCCCGGAGCGGGAACCGCCATGCCCGGCCTTCATAAGTTCGCCCACCCGTCCCGGAGTGATTACACCCATGGCATATCCCTCAAAAAACTCGCCTGACCGCTGTTTCAGTTTTTTCAGATCAAAACCCGTCTCATTCAGGTTATACCAGCGCAAAGCTTTGACCATAAGCAGTAAAAACTGGAAAAAAATTGCGAGTAAAAGGTGATTCCGTTCGACCTGCTTCATCCAGCCCCATAATTCTCTCAGGTCGGTGCGGGATAGAACCACGATGAACAGGACTATCCCGGCCAGGCGAATGATGAGGAACCAGTTGAAGCGGCGATTGGTCATTGGTCTTCTAACTTCTCTCTTTTTATCTTATACGTCGATTTCTTCCAGAATTTCCTTGCTTTTTCAAATATGCTGCCGATGGTTTGCGGCGGGATTTTTTCTGCGACCCAGCGCGAAAACCCGGTACCTAAAATTAAGAAAAGTGCATCAATGACGAGCTCCATCATGTAACGGCTTATTGGGAATCCTTTAAGCCGGTAACCATAATCAGGATTAGGCTTGCCCAGCAAACTACGGTACTGCATCCTTATAAAAGTGCCTCTTTTCTTGAGGTCATAGCCGTGGGAGTGCATTTCGACAGCTTCCTGCTCACCCAAAGGACTCAGTTCCAGACGGCCTTCAAGGATCATTTGCCGAAGGATCTCTTCTCCAGCTTCAGACCTGCTGATGACCATCGAAAATCCTTTCCCTCTATCTTCATAAACCGGGGCCCATGCATCACCTCCGGATATATCCGTATATTCATTAGTTAGATCTGTGCACAAGAGGCTGTTTTTCAGGATATGAAAAGGAATTAGATAGTTTGCATGGAATTTTGGCAATTCAAAAACCCGTCCGTCTTTCAGTTCCACCCGCATTTTTCCAGGCCATTCGCCATAACGGAAGTAAAGTTTCCTGATTTGTGTATGATCCTTGATTCCGAAAGAATGAAGAAAGCTTATAACCGAAGAAAAATGGAGGGTATTTCCATAAAAAGGACCGAAAATATAACGGATATTTCTGACGGATGGGTGACCTGCCTGCAGCAGCAGCCGAACCGACTGAACCTGCCCGGGTAGGCCGACATAGGCGAGGGTTCCATCAAATTGCCCGATTTCGGGGAGGATTTCATTGACCGGGCTGATAATATACTTGCTCTGCGCTGCTTTGAGGATTTCTTCTTTAGTGGTGGCGATGAATGGCTGTGCCAGCCAGGGCTCGTTTTCCGACATACCCAATACCACTGCCCCATTGATCATTTTCTTCCCCAGCAACCAGATCAGCACAGCCGAAATGATACCTCCACTGGCCGCATTGAGGCGGATTTCAGGATCTGTCGAATTGCCAATATAAATTTTCTTATAATGGCCGATGAAAGGGTGACCTTCAGGGTCTCCGAAAACTGACTGTCGTTGCTTCGGGAAATCAAATCCTTTTCCGCTGCATGCTTCCCACACTAAACGAGAAGTCGTTTCATCGAGCGGTTCCCTGATTAAGGGAAGATATTTCCCTGTACGGTCGCTGAAAACGATCTTGCCTCCGGAAAGGCCAGCACAACTTCCACATCGGTTGCATAAGCCATACCGGATGACATCCTTGATATTTTCAGGCTTTCTCACAAACGTAAAATTGTCTTATCCCCAACTCGGCTATAAAGGTTCCCTGCATCCGGTCGATAATTTTTTCGCCCAGTTTTTGCAGCCAGCCCGGACCAACCGGGATCAGAATCGTGCCTTTATGAGCCAGTAAATTCCACTTTGTTTCTTTAAGCATCTTTTTAACTTCTTTAGATGACAGAAACCTGTGAGGTCCTTCCCCATGGCCGCCAAAAAATGCCGTATAAACCCTGTAAGGCAATTCGCTGGTAGCAGGAGGACAACTTAAAACTAACCGCGCATCATCTGTCGAAACCCGGTGCAACTCCTGAAGGAACCTCAGAGGTTCTGATACATGTTCCAGCGTTTCCAGGCTAAGGACCCCGTCAAATTCCCCATCATTAAACGGCAGGGAAGAGTAGGTCTCCAGTTTCACCTGCGTTACGGAAGGCCTTAGTTTTTCCGCAACCCCCATGAGCCCGAAAGAGATTTCAGCATTAATTACCTTTACTTCTGGCATGGCACGGTTGATATAGTCGGTGGCTTCCGCATCACGGCTGGTAATATTGAGAATTTTCATACCGGACCTAAGCTCCAAATGCGTAATGCTTTCCCGGAAACGCTGGTCGTGTGTTTCTTTTACTTTCTCGTTTTCCGTAACGTAAATTTCCGAAACACTATCCCAGTGTGCTTCCACCTCCTGATCGGTCCAGGGATTCATCATCATTATCTTCTGTTCATAATAGAGATCTGGTCGGCTACGAGGCCGATGAAAAACAGAAACATCCCCAAAATAGTGAGGACGATAGCTCCGTTAGAAAATCTTTCGGCTATCAGGTAGCCGTATATACCATAAATTATCCCCGCTGAAGTAATGATGAAACTGGCAGGAAAAAAGATCTTAAGGGGATTAAAGAGCATAATGATGCGCAGGATCAGCATGATGGTCTTCGCACCATCTTTAAAAAATTTGACATTACTCGACCGGCCGACCCTTTCTTCGACTTTAATGGGAATGGTACCTATGGAATAACCCTCTTTAAGGAAAGCAAGCGTAGATGTAGTCGAGAAAGAAAAGCCATTGGGCATGATATGGAGCATGCCTTTGATCAGCTCTTTATTGAATCCGCGGTAACCGGAATTATAGTCCGGAAGCTTTTGTTCCACGAGGTATTCACCAATCCATCTTATCGCTCTTTTGCCAACCTGGCGGGTACGCACCTGGAAGGATTCTTTATCCCTTGTCCCGATAACCATTTCATTATCGTCAAGCATTTTGATAATTTGTGGGATATAGGCGGGATCGTGCTGGCCATCGCTGTCGAGGATCACGACCTTCTCCCCGTTGGCCTTGCGAATGCCGGTTTTTAACGCAGCGCCGTATCCTTTATTGACACTGTGCGAAAAAACCTTGACCGGGTATTTTTTCACCACTTCAAGCGAATGATCGGAAGAACCGTCATTGATGACCATGACTTCATACAATTCGTGAAATTTCAACGCTATTATCTTTTCAAGCAGTGCTTCTATCCCGGCTTCTTCATTATAAAGCGGAATAATAACAGTCACTTCGGGATTTATTTGTGTCATCAGAAATTTAATTTGCTTTAATTATCATATTTTACCTGTCGCCTTTTAAAGCGGCTTCATAATCGGGTTTATCAAGCATACCATCAAATCCCGGCCTGAAATTTCGCCGAATATAAGAATCCCAGTAAGTTTTTTTATTCATGGCATCCCAGTGAATAATCCCTTTACGATACTGCCCTGTCTGAAAGATATTCAGGCTAATCAAGCACGCTATGATGAAAAAGAAGAAAAACCGGAATATCATTTTTTTTTCAAAAATATATTTCGTGAATGCTGTAAGCGGGATAGATAGCACAGCATAGGATTCTATCAGGGCTCGTTGTCCGAAACTGCCACCGTACCACCAGCACCACCATGACCATACAATATAAAGATTCAGCACGGTAAAAACCGCAACCGGCCAGAAAAATTTCCGGTTACGGAAGAACAGGACAATAATGCCTATCAGAGCAAAAGCCATAACAGGTGTGTAAACCAGCCACCCCTTTCGGTAAGAGAACAGGCCCTTCAGAAAGACCGGGTCATTGAAGAAAAACCGCTCACCCCCATAACTGTAATAAAAATATTCACCTGTAACATATTTCCAGTAGATTATCTGCGGAGTAAAAACCAGGCACGCAAAAAATAAAATCAAAATAAAATTCAGCGGCTTATAGAATAGGAGTTTAAGGCGGCTCTTAAAAGCGTGAACCGAATCAACGTGCCATAAAGGAAGAAGAATAAATATTATCCCGTTGGAAATTCTTACAAGGATGATGAGGCCTCCAATTAAACCTATTAAGAGGGAATTTCCCCAGGATGGTTTTGCTATCCAGGAATCCAAAACGTATATAAAGGCTGCAAACAGGAAAAAGCTGTAAGCATGCGACATTGATGCTGAAATCGTGGTATAGCAATAAAGATTTGTCCCTAAGCCGATTGCCAGCAGGCTGATGGCAATTACATTCCGGGCAAAATATTTCCTCAGAAGTTTTAAAAGAAGAAATAAGCCCAACATGGCATATATCACACTTGAAAAAATCAGGGCAATCAGGTAAGGTTCAGAAAAACCATCTGGCGGGTACCCCAAAGGTCCTGCTAATCCATGGGCTATCAAAAAAAATGGTGAATACAATACTGCCAGGCCCATCGTCATTCTACCGACTGACCTGCCTGTCTGCATTTTTTGGGCCCAGATTTTATCTTTAAAAAATTCCTGGTTTTTCTCGGCAAACGACATGCTGATATCTTTGTAGATGATTGTTGCTGGCAGGTATTGATAATAAAGAATCACATCATGAACGATAATACGCCTTGGATTTGTCCAGAATTTATAATATAGGTTTGTCCAGATCATTCCGGTCAGGATGATTAGAAGAGCAATCTTATCCCATCCCATGTAAGAGAAGGATTTTTTTAGCATCTCTTTCATGAAGATGGCCTAAAATTCCATTATTTCGAGTTCTTCATCCAGGTATTCCTGGTCTTTCTCAAATTTATCACAGTCAAGCTGCACTGAAAGGGGTTGGACGGGCCTTTCAAAATCCCCTTTACTGATTTGCAAGGTTTTGTCGGCTAATACTTTCTGCATATAAAGGGCCCAGATTGGCAGGGCCATATTGGCTCCCTGCCCCAGGCTGATAGTCCTGAAGTGGACGCTCCGGTCTTCAGCGCCCACCCATACGCCCGTGGCAAGGTCGGGGGTGATGCCAATAAACCAGCCATCAGACTGATTCTGAGTTGTCCCTGTTTTCCCGGCTATTGGATTATTAAGGCTATATTTTAACCTTAAGCGGATACCAGTTCCGGACTGCACAACGCCTTTCATCAGGTCCAGCATCAGGTAAGCCGTCTCTTCACTCATGGCCTCCTGCTTTTCGGGAACGAATGATTCAATGACGTTGCCATATTTATCTTCAATACGCGTGACCATCATAGGTTTGATATAAACGCCCTTATTGGGAAAAGTACTGAATGCACCGACCATTTCGTAGAGTGAGATATCGGAAGAGCCAAGGGCAAGGGAAGGCACGGGATCAAGATCTGAAGTCACGCCCATTTTGCGGGCCATTTTAATCACCGACTGGGGAGAATATCTTTTTATCAGAAAGGCCGAAATCCAGTTGTTGGAATTGGCTAATGCCCATTTCAGAGTAACTTCCTCACCGATCCTTTTTTTAGAAGTATTTTGAGGCGCCCATATTGTCCCGTCAGGAAGTTCTACGGAATATTGCACGTTAGCGACCTTTGAGCAGGGAGTGAACTCGCCTTCCTGCATGGCCAGGGAATAGAGGAATGGTTTAAAGGTCGATCCCACCTGCCTTTTGCTGAGCTTAACATGATCGTACTGAAAAAACCGGTAATCAATCCCGCCGACATAGGCAAGGATATAACCGGTATGTGGATCCATCGACATCAGGCCTGCCTGGAGGAAAAACTTACTATACCGGATCGAATCCATCGGTGTCATGATCGTATCAACAGGCCCTTTCCATGAGAAAACCCTCATTTTTACCCGGGTATTAAAGATCAACCTGATGGAATCGGCCGGAACACCTTCATCCTTAAGCTGCATATACCTGCCGGATCGCCGCATGGCCTGATCTAACAGGCTCCTGGTCTCAGCAGTGGCCACTTCCGGGTCAAAAACGAAGGGAGCATTGGGATATCCCCTCCAATGTTTGAAAAAAGCCGGCTGAAGTTCGTTCCTGAGGTGCTGAATCAATGCTTCTTCTGCATATTTCTGCAGTCGTGAATCGATCGTGGTGTAGATCTTTATTCCGTCTTTATATAAATCATAGGAAGTCCCGTCTGATTTAAAATGAGTGTTGCACCAATCTTTCATTTCCATCCGGAGGATTTCCCTGAAATAAGTCGCCAGGCCCGTTGAATGACCGCGCAAACCAAATTCGTTCATGTTGAGAGGGATTTGGGTCACTGAATCAAAAACCGCTTCAGTAATAAAATCATACCGTTCCATTTGCTTCAGGACACGGTTTCTCCTTTCGAATGATCTTTCCGGGTTACGCACCGGGCTATACCAGGTCGGGGCATTGATAACGCCCACCAGGAGAGCGGATTCTTCAACCTTTAGCGAATCAACCGGTTTATTAAAAAATGTTTTTGCCGCAATTTTGATACCCCACGACTGGCTCCCGAAATCAACCGTATTCAGGTACATTGCCAGTATCTCCTGTTTGGAATAGTTTCTTTCGAGTCTTATCGATGTAATCCATTCCTTGAATTTACGCATGATCAGTTGGGGCTTGGAAAGGTTTCTTTCACGGGGAAACAGGTTTTTTGCAAGCTGCTGCGTTAATGTACTGCCGCCTCCCTTGCTATTCCCCGTAACCAAGCCGAAAGCCACCCGGAACAAGGCTTTGAGGTCGATCCCGGAATGCTTCTCAAAACGGATATCTTCAGTGGCAAGCAATGCCTGGACTAAATGGGGCGGAAGTTCGCTGTATTCAACATTGGAGCGGTTTTCGACGTAATAGGTGCCGATCAGCTTATTATCGGAAGAATAGATCTCCGTTGCCAGGTTGGTCTTTGGGTTTTCCAGTTCCTCGAATGAAGGCATCGGACCGAACAAGTTGTTGGCGATGCCGATAAAAAAAATAAAAACGAATATTAAAAATAGCCCGTAAAGCATCCAGAACCTGGCCAGGTAATGCTGATGCCATTTTGTATGTCCGTTTTTTTTGCCCCGCATTTTTGATCTGGTTGATTTTATTCCCTGGCAATGCGCAGACCGATATCCATGACCCCTTCCAGGTCAGGTTCGCGCATAGCCTGTTCAAATTCAAAAATATATTTTCCCTTCTGTGGAAACCTTAATCCTCTTCTCAGTAACATCTGGTTATCCCGGACATTGCTGATACCTTTTCCCACCCATTTACCTGAAGGGTCGGCCAGGATGCATTCCACGGTATCCCGGGCTGCAGTACCATCAGGAAAGGTAGTGCTGATGAACAGGAATATATTGGCATACCGGTAATTTGTCGTATGCCGCAGGTTAAGATAAAACTTGTAAATGTTCACCGTATCCTCCAGTGGCACATCAAACCTGATGATCTGATCCGATTTCCAAACGTCATCCCGGATCCTTTTAGTATTATCATAAATGGTCCTGGAATCACAACCCGCCAGACAAAGCAATATAAAAGGCAATAACAGGCCCATCAGCTTGCCTGATGTCAGGGTGAGAAGATTATCGATCGCACTGATCCGACTATTGCTCATGATCATTTTTTCCCGTCAAAGCGGTTAAGTTCGAACTGGTCTGCTGCATTTTCAAAATCCGACTTGGAATCTTTTTTCTGGACAAAGTCTTCGAGTTTTTCAGGCGATTTTCCGTTGGCATTCAAGATCATGATTTCTTTGACCTGGTCCAAAGGTAATGGTATCATATTTAACTCATCTCCTTCGTAAGCGTACCACATTACCCTTTTAAAGACCTCGGTTTTTTGGTGGAGACCCAGGCCTTTTTTAGTTTTCAGGACCACCCTGATATCAGGAAATTCTTTCAGTGCATCCACATAAACATCATATTCATAGTTAAGGCAACACTTGAGTTTACTGCATTGTCCGGCCAGTTTCTGCGGGTTCAGTGCAAGCTGCTGAACGCGGGCGGCCTGAGTTGTGACCGACTGGAACTTGGAGAGCCAGGTAGAACAGCACAATTCGCGGCCACAAGAGCCGATCCCACCGAGCCGGCTTGCTTCCTGGCGCACGCCAATCTGCCTCATCTCAATCCTGACCCGGAATAATTCAGCTAATATTTTGATCAAATGCCGAAAATCAATCCGTTCGTCAGCAGTATAATAAAAGATCGCTTTCGTACCATCGCCCTGGTATTCCACATCACTTATCTTCATATCCAGTTCCAGTTCATCAGCAGTCTGGCGTGATCTGAACATCGTAGTGTCTTCTGATTCCACTGAAGTGATCCATTTCTCAATATCAGTCGCCCTTGCCTTACGGTAAACTTTTTTGATATTTTCTGAAGCCGGGTCAATACCCTTTTTCTTCATCTGGATCCGGCATGCTTCGCCTCCAAGGGTGACTATCCCGATATCATGCCCGGGAGAAGCTTCTACTGCGACTATATCCCTTTCATTAATGTCGTATTCCGTATTGATCCTGTAGAATTCTTTCCTGCTGTTTTTGAACCTGATCTCGACACAACCAAACTGCTTTTGTCCCGGAGGTAAATCAATATCTTTCAGCCAGTCAGTGCTGTCCAGCTTGGCACAACCAGGCCTGTAGGTGTGCTGGTTGCTGTCGTACATTTTGGGATTGAAAGGGCATCCGCGTGATAAAAAAGCGTTATTGCATATATGTTTTTTTTCTTCTTCCATTAAATGCAAATTTCGACAAAGTTAACAAATAATGATGATCAACTTTTTGTCTCGGTTTTCCCGCCAGTCATCAGCAAAATCGTAATGGTCATGGTAAGATCCATAAATAAAATGTTGGGGTTGGCGTTGCGCTCAATATGATATTGGGCCTTTTCCAATTCTTCTGCAAAGCTCAGGATATTCGTGTGATCGATGAATTTACCGAATTTAACCAGGAAATCTTTTTCTTCCTGGTTAAGGCTGGCCAGGTGGGGATTTTTATAGTTGATCAGTAAAGCATTGCGAATGATCCGTTCAGCATAGGCAAGGAAGTTTTTTTGTTTCTCCCTGCCAAGCTTTCCGATCTCTCCGGCAAATTCCATAGTTTTAGCTAAATCGTTATTATAGCAAAGCCGCATCCAGGCCACGAATTTTTCAAGATAGAAAAGCTCATCCTCGTCATTCTTAAAGATTTTGACTGCCCTGGTAAGGTTTCCATCGGTCAGGGGGACTATCCGCCGTGCATCTTCCGGCGGGCAGCCAAGCTTACCGGTAAGTTCCTGCATGATGTCTTCATCCTGGAGCCTGGTGATTTTAATGGTTTGGGTTCGGGATAGAATAGTGCTGATTATCTTTTCAGGATTTTCAGTGATCAGGATGAAAAGTGATTTATCAGGCGGCTCTTCGAGTATTTTAAGGATTTTCGGCGCTGCTGCATGAAAGAGCCGGTCAGCCATCCAGATGATCATCACCTTAAATTCCGATTCATAGCTTTTGTAGCTGAGTGTCCTTAGAATTTCACTGCAGTCTTCAGCATTGATGATGCCCTGTTTTTTTTCGAACCCGGCAGCTTTGTACCAGTCGTTCAGGTTCAGCCGGAAGTCGTTTTCCAGAACTACTTCGCGCCAGGTTTTAATAAAATCTTTGCTGACCGGGTTACGTTCCACTTCTTTCGTAGTTGCCACCGGAAAGATAAAGTGGAGATCCGGATGGATCAGCTTGGCAAATTTAATGCACGATGGACAAACACCGCATGCATCGCCGCCTCCCGGGCTTTCAGGATCGAATGTGCGGTTGCGGCAATTGATGAACTGGGCATAGGCAATAGCCAGGGCCAGTTTACGGGAGCCTTCAGGGCCAAAAAATAATTGGGCGTGACTCACCCGGTTTTCATGGACCGTTTGGATAAGCCTCCGCTTTATTTCATTTTGGCCGGTGATGTTCTTGAAAAGCAATGTTTTAAAAAAAATTATAGTACGACATTTGCCGTACTACAAGTTTAATGAAATAAAATTTCACAGCAAGACTTCTTTCTCAATCTTTTTAACCAGCTCCGCCGGAACGCACAACCTCTTTCTCCCCGCAAACCTTGGCAGAGAAAAATTCCCGGTTCATGCGTGCAATGTTGGTTACTTTAATCTCCTTTGGGCATTCTGCTTCACAGGCATAGGTATTGGTACAGTTGCCGAAGCCGAGTTTATCCATTTTCGCCACCATCGCCTGGGCCCGTTTGTTGGCTTCAACCTTACCCTGCGGCAGTAATGCCAGCTGGGATATTTTGGCCGAAACAAACAGCATGGCCGAAGCGTTTTTACAGGCTGCCACACAGGCGCCGCATCCGATACAGGAAGCGGCATCCATGGCCAGATCTGATTTATACTTTTCGACTGGCATAGCGTGTGCATCAGGAGCGTTGCCGGTAGCTATTGACACATATCCCCCGGCCTGTATAATTGCATCGAAAGCCGAACGGTCGATCATCAGGTCACGCAGCACCGGGAAAGCTCTGGCACGAAATGGTTCGATAACAATTGTCGATCTGTCTTTAAACCGCCGCATGTGCATCTGGCAAACCGTGATACCCTTGTCAGGGCCATGAGGCCGGCCATTGATGTAAAGACTGCATGTCCCGCAGATACCCTCCCGGCAATCATGCTCAAACCCGATTGGCATCTCGAATTTATCCACAAGGCTTTCGTTCAGGATGTCGAGCATTTCAAGGAAAGAGCAATCAGGAGAGATATCAGAAACCTGGTAAGTTACAAAACGGCCTTTCGCTTTCGCGTTTTCCTGCCGCCATATTTTTAATGTCAAATCCATACTAATTTTAGTTTTAAGGGTTAAGTTTTAAGGTTTAAGTGATGGATTTTGTTTATTTATAGTTTCGTTGTTTTACTTCTATATATTCAAAATTGAGTTTTTCCTTATGAAGTTCAGGTGCTTTGTCGGGTCCTTTGTATTCCCAGGCAGCCACATAGGTAAAATCTTTATCATTTCTCAATGCTTCGCCCTCCGGTGTCTGGTATTCTTCCCGGAAGTGCCCGCCGCAGCTTTCCTCACGTTTCAATGCATCCAGGGCCATCAGCTCTCCCAGTTCAAGGAAGTCGGCCAGGCGGGTTGCTTTCTGAAGCTCGGGGTTTAATTCGTCGGCTGTTCCTGGGATACGGACATCTTTCCAGAATTCTGCACGTAACTCGGGTATTAGCTTGATAGCTTTTTCCAGCCCTTCTTTATTGCGGGCCATGCCGACATTTTCCCACATGATCTTACCCAATTCGCGGTGGAAAGTGTCGACCGATTTACTGCCTTTTATACTCATCAGGCGGTTAATCTGGTCACGAACATCCTTTTCCGCTGCAACAAATTCCGGCAGGTCGGTTGAGAAGCGCGAAACCTTGAACTGGTCAGCCAGGTAATTCTGGATGGTGTAAGGCAGGACGAAATAGCCATCACTTAACCCCTGCATCAGTGCTGAAGCCCCGAGACGGTTGGCGCCATGATCGGAGAAATTGGCTTCGCCGCCGATGAACAGGCCGGGGATCGTGCTTTGCAACTCATAGTCCACCCATGTGCCGCCCATCGTATAATGGACTGCCGGGTAAATCATCATAGGGGTTTCATAAGGATTCTGATCCACGATTTTCTCATAGATCTGGAAAAGGTTGCCATACCGCGCCTCTATCACTCCCTTTCCAAGCCGTTTAATTGCATCGGCAAAGTCGAGGTAAACTGCGAGGCCGGTTGAGCCAACTCCGAAGCCTGCATCGCACCGTTCTTTGGCAGCACGGGATGAAATATCCCTGGGACTGAGGTTGCCGTATGCCGGGTATCTTCTTTCCAGATAATAATCACGGTCTTCTTCAGGTATATCTTTTGGTTTGATTTCTCCTTTTCGGATCTTTTCGGCATCTTCCTTTTTTGCGGGGACCCAGATACGGCCGTCATTTCGGAGGCTTTCACTCATCAGGGTGAGTTTCGACTGGTATTCACCGTGAACCGGGATACAGGTCGGGTGAATCTGCGTAAAGCATGGATTTCCGAAGAAAGCGCCCTTCTTATAAACCTGCCAGATAGCACTAGCGTTACAATGCATGGCGTTCGTAGACAGAAAGAACACGTTACCATAACCGCCGGTAGCAAGAATGACTGTATGCGCCGAATGACGTTCTATTTCGCCGGTCACGTTGTTCCGGACGATGATGCCGCGGGCCCTGCCATCGACAATGACCAGGTCCATCATATCGCGGCGGGTGTGCATGGTCACCGAACCCTTGTGGATCTCTTTGCTCAAGGCGCCGTATGCCCCGAGGAGCAATTGCTGTCCGGTTTGCCCGCGCGCATAGAATGTACGTGACACTAAAGCTCCTCCAAAGGAACGGTTGTCCAGCAAACCGCCATATTCACGGGCAAATGGAACGCCCTGGGCCACACATTGGTCGATAATTGCATTGCTGACCTCTGCTAAACGGTAAACATTTGCTTCCCTCGAGCGGTAATCGCCCCCTTTGATCGTATCATAAAACAACCTGTAGACACTGTCGCCATCATTAGGGTAGTTCTTGGCAGCATTGATCCCTCCCTGGGCAGAGATGCTGTGCGCCCGGCGGGGACTGTCGTGATAAGTGAAACACTTCACTATAAAACCCAGTTCCCCTAGACTGGCTGCGGCGGCGGCCCCAGCCAGTCCGCTTCCAACCACGATGATGTCAAGCTTGCGCTTATTGGCAGGGTTAACCAGGTTTTGAGAAGCTTTATAAGATGTCCACTTTTCAGCAAGAGGGCCGGACGGTATCTTTGAATTCAATTGGGTCATAATTCCGGAAAATTAATTTGTCAGACTTGTAATTAATAATAAATAAGGAAATACAGCGGGATCAGGCAGAAGCCTAATGGAATCACGATGGAATAAAAGTCACCCACAGCTTTGATAAACGGGGTGTATTTCGGATGATCCAGCCCGAGTGACTGGAATGCGGATTGCAAAGCGTGGTTGAGATGAAATCCCAGCAGGACGATCAATACGATGTAAATGATGGAATAGGTCTTATTGGTAAAAAGGTTGAATGCCATGCTGTAAAAATCATGGTCATCCGTGACCCTTGCCGTTCCCTCGGGAGCGCTGGTTATTCCAGCCTTGACCAGGTAAAAGTTCATGAGGTGAATGGTTAGAAAAACGCCGATCACAACGCCAGTGTGGATCATGAACTTGGAGAAGAAAGACGTATGCGACCATCCTTCTTTCTTATACCTTACCGGCCTGGCCATCCAGTTCTGGATCTGCAGGATTATCCCAAATATAATATGGATGATAAATCCTCCAAAGAGGAAGATCTCTATAACTTTTATCAGCGGGTTGGTAGTCATAAAATAAACCGCTTCCCGGAAAATTTCCTTGTGATTAGCAGTGATAGGGATGATGAAAAGATTGATGCCCAGGTGCACGACGAGGAAAACCATCAGGAAAGCCCCCGCGAAAGCCATTATGAATTTTTTGGTTAGCGAGGAGAATCTAAGAAACTTACTCATAATCGAAAAATTTTTTGAATAACTGACCAGTTATTGTTTATCAGGTGCTAAAAAATTATTGTGAATTGATTAACAAATTTAATTAAAATACGAAATTACCTATTTTTGAAAAATCAAATCTTAAAATTTTTAATCAGTATAAATAATATTTTCCCTGATAATGAAGAAGATAAAGATAAATGCTGATTTTGTTGTTAATAACAGGAAGAATTTCGTTGAAAAAATGGATCTGGTCAGCCTGGCTATTTTTCATTCCAATGATGTTTTTCCGAGAAATGGAGACCAGACATTCCGGTTCCGTCAGCAATCCGATCTTTTCTACCTGACCGGCATCGACCAGGAAAGGACCATTCTGATGCTTTTTCCTGATTGCCCGAATCCCGAATTGCGTGAAGTGCTGTTCCTGATCGAGCCCAATGAGTCGTTGCAGACGTGGGAAGGGCACAAGTATTCAGGGAAAGAAGCTGTGGAAATCTCAGGAGTGGCTAAAGTGAAATGGCTGGACCAGTTCGATGTCGTCCTTACCGAAGCGATGTCATTTGCGGAAAAAGTTTACCTGAATTCAATAGAATACCCGAAGTTTTCCACTGATGTTCCTTACCGTGACCTGCGTTTTGCCAGGGAGATCAGGGAGAAATTTCCTAATCATGAATACCGCAGGGCTGCCCCGTTAATATACCCCTTACGGACGATCAAGACTGATGAAGAGATTGGGTTGATCAGCAAAGCTATTGATCTTACCGGTAAAGCTTTTCAGAGGATACTGAAATTTGTAAAACCAGGGGTCAAAGAATATGAAGTTGAAGCTGAACTCACACACGAGTTCCTGTTCCGGGGTGCTGTGGGATCGGCTTACCATCCCATCATTGCAACAGGTGAGAATGCCTGCACGCTGCATTACATCGAGAATAGCTGTGAATGTAAGGATGGCGAGCTGCTGCTGATGGATTTCGGCGCTGAATATGGTCATTATGCTGCCGACATGACCCGGACCATTCCCGTAAATGGCCGTTTCACCAATCGGCAGCGGGCCTGTTATAATGCCGTACTGCGCATATTGCGCCAGTCCGGCTGCTTGCTGGTCCCGGGAAATACCATCGACCAGGTTAATAAAGAAGTCAACAAACTGATGGAAGAAGAAATGATCGGGCTGGGCCTGTTTAGCAGGGAAGATGTCCAAAAGCAGGATCCTGACAAGCCGTTGTTCACAAAGTATTTCATGCACGGTGTTTCACATTTCCTGGGGCTTGACGTGCACGACGTCGGATCGAAGTTCGAGCCTTTCCGCCCCGGCATGGTTTTCACCTTCGAGCCAGGCCTTTATATCCGGGAGGAAAAGATAGGGATAAGGCTTGAGAACAATTATCTGATCACGGAAAAAGAGCCTGTTGATCTTACGGCAGGGATTCCAGTTGAAGCGGAGGAGGTCGAATTGATTATGAAAGAGCAAAAGAAAGATATTTGATATTAGATATTCGAAATGAGGCACAAAAAATCTCGCATATCGAATATCAAATATCGCTCTTTCACTCTCTCTTTAGTTTTCTCTTTCATTGTTTCTTCACCGTCCTTTAGTGACTTCAGTGGCATTCTTTTTTGCCGTTTCAATCGATCTGTAAAAAATTGAAACAAGTTCTTCGCTTTCCCGGATGGCATTATCTATTCTAATTTCATCCTTACAGATTTTCATCCTTGAGATAATTCGAAGATTGACATTGGACTCCCTGAGTTCTTTCAGGACAATGCTGGTTTTATGAATAAAATCCTTCCTGGATTCTGCTGAAAGAGCTTCAGCAAAATTCAGTGCCGCGCCAGTTGAGGACCTTAGTATTTGATTAGCAAGATGTGTCGCGACAAAGCTATTGCTAAGATCCTTCGACATTTCAAAAAGATCAACGGCAAAGTTGATTAACCGGTTTTCCATTTCCTTTCTCATAGCGTTTTATTTGTTTATCGGATAAAATGAAAAATATACCCGGCCCGGGAAGAAAAAAAGAACGAAAGAATGAAAGAACGATATTAGATATTCGAAATAAGGTCTAAAAATCTCGCATATCGAATATCTGATCTCTCTCTTTCGTTCTTTCAGGAAAGTTCTCTATTTTTACAATCTTAACTTAATTCACTCAAACATGTTCGAATCAAAAGTCTATTCCTCCCGCCGTAATAAGCTCCGCTCGCTCGTTTCTTCCGGCATCGTTCTTTTGCCCGGCAACCCCGAAGCAGCCATGAATTATGCCGCCAACACCTACCATTACCGGCAGGACAGCAATTTCCTCTATTATTTCGGCCTTGACCATCCCGATTTTGCCGGGATTATCGATGTGGATAACAACCGGGATTATATCTTCGGAAATGATGTGGAGATGGACGATATCATATGGATGGGTTTCCAACCCTCGGTGAAGGAACAATCTGCCAAGGCCGGAATTGAACATACTGATCCGCTTTCAAAACTGGAGGCATTCGTGAAAGACGCCCTGGCGAAAGGCAGAAAAGTGCATATTGTTAAGCCATATCGCGGCGAAGTGCTTGTCTGGCTTGAAAGCCTGCTGAGGGTGCATCATTCGCACGTGAAGAATTTTATTTCCGAAGAACTGATACGTGGTATAGTGAGCATGCGCTCTATTAAGGAAGATGTGGAGATCAGGGAGATTGAACGTGCAGTGGATGTGGCTTATATCATGCACACCACAGGAATGAAGATGGCTAAGCAGGGAGTTATCGAACAAGAGATCGCAGGAGCTATTGAAGGCATTGCAATTTCACATGGTGGCCCGGTATCGTTCCCTGTTATTTTAAGCGTCGACGGCCAGACATTGCATAACCATTACCATGGCAATATCCTGAAAGAAGGCCGGATGATGGTTATCGATGCAGGTTGTGAATCGGCATTGCATTATGCCAGCGATATTACCCGTACAGTCCCGGTCGGTGGTAAATTTAACCAGCGGCAGAAAGAGATCTATGAAGTCGTCCTGAAAGCCAATATGGAGGCTATTAAAGCGATAAAGCCAGGTGTTTACTACAAGGAAATCCACCTGCTGGCGGCAAAAACTATTGCCTCCGGCCTTAAAGACCTGGGGCTGATGAAAGGCGATGTGAACGAGGCAGTAGCCAAAGGTGCCCACTCCCTCTTCTTCCCGCACGGACTGGGACATATGCTCGGCCTGGATGTCCATGACATGGAAGGGCTTGGTGAAAATTTCATAGGCTATGACAAAACAGTCAGCCGCAGCGACCAATTCGGCCTGGCTTTCCTCCGTCTTGCCAGAAAGCTTGAACCAGGCTTCGTCCTGACAGATGAGCCGGGCTGCTACTTTATCCCCGCCCTCATCGACCAATGGCGGAAAGAAGGGAAACACACAGAATATATCAATTACGACAAGGTCGAAACTTATAAAGATTTTGGCGGAATACGGATCGAAGATGATATCCTGGTCACCGCCGATGGCCATCGCGTTCTGGGAAAACCCATACCAAAGACGGTTGATGAGGTAGAGAAACTTATGGGATGATGATTGTCACTTTGAAAAAAAGTTGTACTTTTGCAGCCTTTTTAGAATAATATAAACCATTAATCCTTATAGATATGGCTAATGAAATTAATGACAGGCTGAGAAACGAGTGCCAGAATGCCCTCGAAACCCTTGAAAAACTGAATCTTCCCGAAACAGCTGAGTTGCAGGCAAAAATGGCCTGGTGTATCGGCAGCTTTGATTACGACAAGAATCCTTCCGGTCTAACCGAATTTGGCGGAATGGCGCTGAAAGCCCTTAACAAGATCAAAGAAAAGAACCCGAGAAAAGTTTCCAAAAAGTTGATCGACGGCCTGGAGGCAGCAATCAGTAATTACGAAGCAGCCCAATACTAGTTCAGGCTTCCCTTTTATTTTTATTGGATTTTCCGGTACTGGAAGCTGTTTAAAAAGTCCTCTTTGTGAACCAACCTAATGAAAAACCGTCCCGACCGGCGGCATGTGCTGGCACAGGCCAAAGTGCCGGTGCTATTCTCTTAACTTTAAATTGCTTTACTTTGCACTCTTAAAAATTTCCAAAGATGGGGAGCAAAAAACAAAAGCCACAGGTTCAAAAGACACTAAAACCGGGCATTTCCGACAAAACCCTCTACCTGATCTTAATCTTCATCCTTGCCACTGTGACTATTGGCCTTAATATCAATACCGTTAGAAATTACTATAACCTGGATGATTATAACATTGCCAAGAACAATCCTGATTTCGAACAGGGGATAAAAGCCATTCCCAGGATTTTTACGACACTTTATTCTTCGGAAGATAATAAAAGCTTTGGTTACCGGCCTTTAATCCGGTCATCCTTTGCCATCGAATACCAGTTCTTCGGGAAAAACCCTTATATCAGCCATTTGTTCAATGTAATGTTCTACCTGATCATTGTTCTCTTGTTATTTAAAATACTCAGGCGACTGCTCCGGGATTATCATTATCTTTTTCCATTCATCATAACCCTTTTATTCGCAGCCCATCCGATCCATACTGAAGTTGTCGCCAGCCTGAAAAACAGGGATGAACTTTTCATGCTGCTCTTTGGTTTGCTGGCATTGGACCAATCCATCCGTTATGCCGATACGGGGAAGAACAAACATATCTATTGGGCAATGGGGATGTTTTTTCTTTCAGCTTTGGCAAAACCCACGGCAGCAGCATTTTTCTTCATCATCCCGCTATCGCTCTACTTTTTCACTGATCTGGAGGTCAGAACGGTCATCAGGATCTCATTGCTGATCACGCTGATCTCATTGTTGGCGGTTTTCGGACCATTCCTTTACCTGCCTCCGCATGACAGGACCCTGGCGATGCTGGAGAACCCGCTTTCAGTTGAAGGAGGTTTCCTGAACCATATTGCTTACGCCGGTTTCACCCTGTACTATTCCCTGCGCCTGCTGATTTTGCCACATCCACTTCGGTACTATTATGGGTATAACCTGTTCCCGGATATTAATTTTTCCAACATCTGGGTCATCCTTGCTATTCTTTTCCACCTGGGACTCCTCATTTATGCCATCCTCAAACTCCGGCAAAAGCATATCCTCTCTTTTGCAATCCTGGTTTACCTAACTTCTATCTTCTTGTTCTCCAACCTGGTGAAACCGGTGCCAGGCATCATCGCTGAAAGGTTCCTTCTCGTCCCTTCTTTTGCCTTTAGTCTTATACTCGCGTATTTTATTTTCAGGTTATTTTTCCACAACCCTGCAATAAAAAGGCTCCCGGGAATTAAAACAATAGCCATTCTGGGTGTGACGACATTGATCCTCATCCCATACTCCGCAAAGACCTTTATCAGGAACCAGCAATGGCGGACCGAGTATTCCCTTTATAAGGCTGACATGCCCTACCTCTATGATTCCTTTAAAGGTAACGACCTCTACGCTAATGAGATCATGAAAAATGTAAACCGTGAACTCGCCAAACCTGTGAATGTTTTGAAATTTGTCGATCCATTGGTGAAAGAAGCCATCGGCCATTGGGAAAGGGCAATAGAGATCCTGCCTGAAGCCAGTTCACCATACCGTAATCTGGGGATTATCTATTCCCGGGTCTACAAAAATTATGACACGGCAATTTATTATTTTAACAAGACGCTCAGAATTGAACCGGATGATCCGATGACCTATTTTAATCTCGGACTAACCTATGAAGGAAAGAAGGACTATACCCGTGCTATCGATTTCCTGCAGAAAAGCCTTGTCCTTGATTCAGGTTCTGTCAATACCCGTTCGCGCCTGGCTAATATTTATTACGGGCTTGGCGAATTCAAGGAAGCCGTTAAGATGAACCAGGAAATCATGCGGATTGCCCCCAAAGAGTCTCTGCCTTATGTTAATATCGGTAATTACTTTATTTTCCAAAAGGATACCCTGAGCGGGATCAGGTATTATGAGAAGGCTGTCGAGCTGGGCGCACCGCCGGATGCTTCCATCTTCCTAAGTAAATATTACCAGATGAAAGGAGATTTGGCGAAATCCAACTATTACCGGAAGCTTGCAGAAGATCTGCAGAAGAAAAAACCAGTGCCATGAGATCCCGCTTCTGTCTTCTGTCTTCTGTCTTCTGTCTTCTCACTTTCCGCTGCCTTCCGAATTTCGATTACAACACCAACTGCCAGCATGCGATGCAGGCGATCCTCGACCTGCAGACCAATACCGCCAGGGAAATCCTGCAGAGGGAAAAAGCAGCGAACTCACAAAATGGTTATTTAATATACCTGGAACATTATTGCGAATCCATCGAGCTGATTGTCACCGAAGATGAAAAGATCTATGAAAAGCTGATCAACAGCTATGAGGCGCGGATGAAACAAATGGACCTGATGGACGACGGCTCCCCTCAAAACGCATGGCTGCAGGCCGAAATGCTGTTTCAAACCGGCCTTGCGCAGATAAAGTTCGGGACGCGGATCAGCGGGGTTTCCAAGATGCTGAGTTCGTATAGACGTATTAAAGAAAACCGTCAAAAGTATCCTCAATTCTGGCAAAACCAGAAGCTCACCGGAGTCTTTAACATCATCCTTGATTTTATTCCTCACTTTTTGCGTTGGGCAACAGATTTATTTGGGTTCAACGGAGATTCCGTATTAGGCATCTATCAATTAAAGGAATATGGAAACAAAGCCAAAGATGTTCCAGGCCTTGCCGAAGAAAGTGTGATTTTGACCAACCTCGGTTATATGCTTACCCATCAGGAGGAAAAGGGATTTCAGTTTATGGCCTCTCAGGATAAAAAAATGTTGGATGTAACCCTGGTGAAATACCTGTACGCCAATTCTGCCTTGTTTGCTTACCGAAATGACCTGGCACTGAAATTATTGGCAGAAATCCACCAGGATGAACTCCAGGTCAATTTTTATGCTCTTTCTTACAACACGGGCCGTTCCAAACTGGACCACCTGGAAAAAGATGCCCGGGTTTACCTCGAAGCTTTTCTGAACGACTACACCGTTCCCGATTACAAAAAAGATGCCTGTAACCGCCTTTCATACTATTACCTTATTGAGGGAAACTTGCAGAAATATGAGGAGTACAAGGCAAAAGTCGCGACAGTAGGACAAGATATTCGTGTCCGTGACCGTGAAGCCATCCTTGAAAGTAGTTCAACACTGATTCCGCATACCGACCTGCTCAAGGCACGACTGCTTTGCGATGGTGGATACTTCCCTCAGGCTGATTCCATCTTAATATCGATCAACCCGGATTTACTTAGCCATTCTGCCTATCAACTGGAGTACCATTACCGAAAAGGGAGGATTCTTCAGTTGACCGGCAAGCCCGGTCTTGCCATTGATGAATATAATAAAGTCTTTTACCAGGGTAAAAGTCAGCCTTATACTTATGCTACCCGGTCAGCATTGCAGCTTGGGAAAATTTATGAGGAGATGAAGAATTATCCTTTAGCCCTGCAATGGTATGATCATTGCCTTGAAACCTATAATGCTGGTCATACGGTCGATGGGGTGGAACAGATGGCGGAGAAAGGCAGAAAGCGGGTGAAAGAAAAGTTTTGAGGTTTAAGGTCTAACTGTTGTGTAGAGACGTCTTTACAACTGCTTAAGATAAAACTTTTTTATTGAATCAACTACATGGTTCATTTCAGTTTCCTTCATCTCATTATAGAACGGTAGCCGTATGATGCAATCTGAAAAATGGTCGGTATAAGTAAGTATTCTGCCATCATGTTTTGGGTAGAAGAAATCACTTGAATGAAGAGGCAGGTAATGGAAAACAGCATTGATCCCCTTTTTTTTCAGAAAAGAAAGCAAAGCAGTGCGTTCTTTGGTGTCTTTTGTGATCATAAAGAACATATTCCCGTTCACCGTGGCCCAGTCAGGGAGAGAAGGCAACCTGATTAACCTCATTTCTTCCAGAGGTTTGAGTTTGGTAAAATAATGATGCCAGACATTCTTCCTTTTTGTTTGAATCTCATCGAACTGTTCAAGCTGTGCATAAAGCATCGCAGCCGTGATCTCTGAAGGGAGGAAAGAGGAGCCAATGTCTTTCCATCCATACTTATTTACTTCACCCCTGGAAAAAGCAGCACGGTCAGTACCTTTTTCCCAGATGATTTCTGCCCTGTGGGTAAATTTTTTGTCATTGACAACCAGCATCCCACCCTCGCCACTGATGATATTCTTGGTTTCATGGAATGAAAATGCACCGAAATGCCCTATGCTTCCTAATGGTTTACCCAGATGGAAACTATCAATGGCATGGGCGGCATCCTCAACGACAAACAGGTTATGCTGCCTTGCAAGATGCATGATTGCATCCATATCGCACGCTATGCCGGCATAATGAACCGCAAGGATTACCCTGGTTTTTGGCGTGATCAGTCCCCTGATGGAGTCAGGATTAATATTCGGGTAATGTTCACAGGTGTCGGCAAACCGGATCTTTGCGCCTCTGAGCATGAAGGCATTGGCTGTGGATACGAAAGTATATGAGGGCACGATGACCTCATCACCGGGCTGTATGTTGCAGAGTATCGCAGCCATCTCCAATGCGTCGGTGCAGGAAGTGGTCAGAAATACCTTATTGAATCCAAACCGTTGCTCAAAGAAATCATGGCATAACCGGGTATAGGGCCCATTTCCGGATAATTTTCCTGACAGGGCTACCTGGGCAAGGTGATGCACCTCGCGGCCGGTAATATAAGGTTTGTTGAACAAGACTTCCATGGATGGCCCATTATAGCATGAAGGCGGTGCGAAAATAATCATAAAAGTTTAACATGCATTCAAAAGGGTTATATTTGCCTGTCTTTCCTTTTTCGATGGAGAATATAGCACGCATCCCGTTTTTCTTTATTATTGGCAGGCCCCGCACCGGCACCACATTGCTCAGGTCTTTATTTGATGCTCATCCCAATGTCCAGATACCATGGGAATGCCAGTTCATATTGAACCTTTATCCCCGGTATGGAAAGATTACTTTCTGGACAAAAGAAATTCTCGGGCGGTTTTATCCGGATCTTTTAAAACAATGGCAGTTCAGTGCCTGGAATATCGACCACGTTAAATTGCAGTCGGATCTGCAGGCATGTGAAGGAAAGACATCATATGCCATGGTTTGCCAGGTCGTTTACCTGAACCATATTTCCTTTTATCCTAAAGAAACGATCCGGCTCATTGGTGATAAAAATCATGGATATACCATTTATACACACCGTCTTAAAAAGCTTTTCCCCGATGCAAAATTTGTATATATCCTCCGTGACTACCGGGATAATTACCAATCAGTCAAAAATGTGGATTTTGAGTTGCCGGTTGTTTCACTGGTCGTGTTTAAATGGAAGTATTTTTATAAAAAAGCCTTGCAGGCCAGTAAAAGATATCCCGAATCATTTTATTTCATCCGGTACGAAGACCTGGTGACTGATCCCGGATTTCATCTACAGAAGATTTGTGAGTTCCTGGACATCCCTTTTGTCCCTGAAGTTTTTGATTTTTATAAAATGAAAGAAAAAGCCGAGGAAAAGTACCCGGCCGAAATTCTCCGGAAACATCATAAAAGCTTGTTTAACCCTGTAAATACCAGCAGGATAGGCCTTTGGGAAAAGTTCATGACCGAACGGCAAATCCGAATTGCTGATCATGTGGCCGGAGTATTTGCGGATCAGGCAGGTTATCAAAGGAAGTACCAGGGTTTTAATTTATGGATTGCTGTTCTTTCTTTGCCCGGAATTTACTATGCCCGGTTTATTTACCTGATGACACGGATCATTGACAGGTTACCTTATCGTTTGCGTGAGAAACTCCTCAGCAAAGGGCCGCTGTGGATAGCTAAAACATTCTCGGTTTTATTCCGGAAATCCTCTTGATTCCAGCTCTTTCAGGTCTTTGGCCAATTGAGTTGTAAAAAGGTCTGATCCTTTTATGTTCAAATGATCAGGATCGAAAAAGTAGTCCGGATGATCAACAAACATAAGGTGGTAATCAAAAATTCCTTCAAAATCAGGATACCTGGAAGCAATGGTTTCCACTTCAGTGTACAACTTATCAGCAGGAACCAGCTTTGCTTCTTCTTCATTGAATTCCTTTGACATCGGCATTCGGACCATAATTACACGAACACCATGTGATTGGCAAAGTTGCAGGATCTTTTCAAAATATACCTTTATGGCGGGATCTAGATAAGATTCCTTTGACAGGATCAGGTTAGCCTTGTCCCGCGCCAGCTTTTGCTTATCGGTCTCTTCGGCAAAATTCCGGTAATCCCTGTGCGGTCGGTACCCGTGATACATTTCCAGCGTCCTGATCTTGATCCTGTATAGAATGGAAAGCTGGATATCTTTATAGTTTCCGACATAGGAAAAAAACCTGCCTTCCATCCATTTGGTAAGAATATCCCTGCTGTCTTTGATCCTTGCAAGTTCCAGGTAATCAATATAGCTGATCCAGTAAGAATTGTATTCGTAACGGTTTGATATCTTCGGGCCAAATGAGGAAATATCCGCCTGGAGAATTACACATCCTGGTTTTTTCCCTGACTTTTCAAGAATGTGCTTTAATTTGTAATAGGACTGTATGAAGTTTTCACTGGGTGAGCCGTAGTTGAAACTTTTCTCAAGAATATGAGTGTTGATGCAGTTATGCGAATTCCCTAAAGCAAGATATTTCAGTGTGTCGTCGTATTCAGCGAATTGCCCATCCATCATATTATTTAAGGTATTATGTACCGAAAAAGCCTTAAAAGACCTGTCCAATGCATAATTAACCACCAGCAGTAGTGCTAAGAATAAGATGAGTCGTATAGCAAACTTACGTGACATTATTTTAAATCAAAACTGAAAATAAATAAATTTCTGCTTTTGCAGGACACCAAAAACCAGGACAAAAAATATGAAACCAATATAAACGGACCAGCGTATGATCAATGGCCTGGAAGAAACATACCTGATCAGGTCATACCTCTCATGCAAGTATTCGGCAACCAGCAAACATACTACCATCAACATACCGAAAAGCACTTCATTATCCTTTAGAATGTATCCTATGGTTTCCCTGAAATTACTGAAGTCAACCGCGTTCGATAATAATAATAGACTATCGCTTAGGCTGTTAGCCCTAAAAAAGAAAAGCGAAAATACCAGTATGGAGAAAGTGGTCAGCATTCCCAGGGTATTTTTTAAAACCGGAAGGTCATTGATCCGGGTAAGTTCATAAAACCTGTTTCGTTGATTTTCGGTAATGGTTTCCAAAACAAGCAGCACACCATGAAAAAGACCGAAAATCACAAATGTCCAGGCCGCGCCATGCCATAAACCCATCAGCAGAAAGGTGATGATAAGATTACGGTATATCTTTCCGAACACTATCTTTTTCTCTTTAATGTAGGGTAATGAATAAAGGACATAATCACGGAACCAGGTGGTGAGCGACATATGCCACCGGTTCCAGAAATCCCTCAGCGATTTGGCAATCAGGGGACGGTTGAAATTGATCATCAGGTCATATCCGAGTATCCGTGCCGAGCCCCTGGCAATATCTGTATATCCCGAGAAGTCACAGTAAAGCTGGAAAGCAAAAAGGACAGTGGCCAGGATGACCGGTAATCCTTTGTTTTCAGCCGGATTTTCGTACACGTAACTTACAAACATTCCCAGGCGGTCGGCAATGACCAGTTTTTTAAAAAACCCCCATAACATCAGTTTTAATCCGCTCACCAGGCACTGCTGGTCAAAGGAGCGGGGCTGATGGATCTGAGGCAGAAGGTGGTTCGGCCTCTCAATGGGTCCGGAGACCAGCTGTGGGAAAAAGCAAACATAAAGTGCAAATTTGCCGGCATGCTTTTCGGGCTGTTTAATACCGCGATATACATCGATCGTATAACTGAGTGATTGGAAAATATAGAAAGAGATCCCTACGGGAAGGATGATATGAAACAGGGGTAACGGGTGAAGAATGTTTATTTCCCGGAACAGCAGGTTAATACTCTCGGTAAAGAAGTTGAAGTACTTGAATCCTGCCAGCATGCCCAGGTTGACCAGGATACTGAGTACCAGCCATGGTTTCTTTTTCTTCCTGGAGGTTGCCTGTCCCATTTTCAGTGCAGCAAAGTAGTCCACCAGTGTGGTGAACAGGATCAGGATCACATACTCGGCCTTCCAGCACATATAAAAGTAATAGCTGGCAATGAGCAGGAATGCCCATCTCCATTTGGAAGGAATGGCAAAGTAAAGGGCTACGACAACTGGAAAGAAAATCAGGTAATCTACCGAATTGAACAACATGGGCAAACTGATTTCATGGTTGCAAAATAAAGCATTTTCAGTGAGCTAACCCATTTCCAGGCAAACCTGTGCCAAAATATTTAATTTTGCGCCATGATCCGGAGAAGCTTCCTGAAAGATGTAACGGGCGTATTTTCAAGTAATGTATTCCTGATATTGGCGGGATTACTGGTAAGTGTTATCCTGTCGCGAAAACTGGGTCCTGATGGATTTGGAGTTTATTCAGCCATCCTGGTGCTGCCCCTGATCGTAGTCAGCTTTGCCCAGCTTGGGATCCGGGGCTCCTCTATTTATTACATCGGCCGGAAGCAATTTGAGCATGCTGATATTGTTTCTGGTATCCTGCTTATTCTGGCTATGACATCTGTTTTAGGGATATTGGTCACAGGTATCGGTTTCCTGCTCCTCAACGATGAATCATTTACAAATTTGTATATTTTCCTGGTTTTGATGATGATACCATTTCGGCTGGCAATGGCTTATTTTGGAGGGATATTCATCGGGAAGGAGCAAATCGGCCGGTCGAATTTTATCAACTGGTTCTCAGAATTCATTCACTTAATTGCCGTGGTGGTGTTTGTATGGCTGATGGGTTGGCAGATGGCCGGAGCGCTGTCGGCTCTGCTCGTAGCACATGTTTTTATTACCATTTGGGCATTATACTTTCTGCATAAAGAATTTGGACTTCGCCTGCATTTCAGGAAAGAGATCATCCGGAGTTTATTGTCTATGGGTTTTTTGTTTGCGCTTTCTTTTGTGATCATACAACTGAATTACCGGATCGATATCCTGTTGCTCCAGAAATTTTCAACCATCGAGGAGGTAGGCTATTATTCATTGGGGGTATCGATAGCGGAAAAACTCTGGCAACTCCCTCTGGCGATCGGGGTTGTACTAATGAGCCGTACGGTTAATACGGCTGACCAGGATGCAATAAATAAGACGACCGCCCGGTTGGTGAGGGTCTCATTCATTGCCGGATTGATAGCCTCTGTTGCGCTTTACCTGCTGTCCCCATGGCTGCTGCCGGCGATCTGGGGAGATAAATTTCAACCCAGCGTCGTGATCATTCAATATATTCTGCCCGGCATCCTGTTTATCAGCATTTACCGAGTTCTGAGCAGCCGGTTGGCGGGTATTGGCAAACCCCAGGTGTCCATCTATGTTTTTTTACCGGCCCTTGTCATAAATATATTGCTGAACCTCTGGTGGATTCCCCGTTACGGTGCTTTTGGGGCAGTGCTGGCCACCAATGTTAGCTACACCCTGGGTACCCTTGCCTATATTTTCGTATATTCGAAGATTGTTCACATGCCCGTTCTCAGGATTTTTGAATTTCAGAAAAGTGATTTTACATTTTTGAAAGAATTGAGGAAATGGATAAGCCGGTAGGAAGTCAATACATATCATCGATCCCCCTTTTCTTTATCATTGGTCGGCCGCGGTCAGGCACCACCCTGCTACGGATTCTTTTTGAGGCACATCCCCATGTGCTTATCCCGCCTGAAAGCCCTTTTATCATAAGTCTTTACAAGTGTTACGGAAAGGTGACCTTTTGGGACGAGCTAACCATTAAAGAATTTTGTGATGATCTGTTTAAACAACGGTATTTTGATAAATGGCTGATTGAAAAAGACCGGCTGTACCAGAGCCTGCTGGAAGCAAAAGGCGAGAACACTTTTCAGAATATGGTCAGGAAGGTTTGTTTAACCTATCAATCTGTTTTTGATAAAAAAGAAATCTTTTTAATCGGGGATAAAAACCCGGCATATTCGCTTTTTATTCACCGGATACATAAACTTTTTCCTGAAGCAAAGATCATCCATATTACCCGGGATTACCGCGATAATTACCTTTCTCTGATAAAAGTCAACTTTGAGGTTCCCATCGTTCCACTGGTTATTTACAGGTGGAAATTTGCCCTGTATCGTATGTGGAAACTGAAGAAGCGGAATCCGGAATTGATATATTCGATTAAATATGAGGATTTAGCCGCAGAACCCGAACGCCGGTTCCATGATCTTTGTCATTTTCTCGGCATCGATTATGATCCATCCGTCATGTCCTTTTACCAGAAGAAATCTGAAGTTGAAAAAGTGTATGCAGGTTCAGAAGAGATACGCCAGGTGCATCAGAGCCTGTTCAATCCCATCACGACCGGGCGGATGAACCTGTGGCAAACGGAGATGAGCCCGCGGGATATCCGCATAGCCGACCTGGTTGCGGGGAAATCGGCTGAGAAGGCGGGTTACAAAAGAAAATACCCTTCCTTTCACCTTGGATTATATCTTTGGATCCTCCCGACGCTGATCTATGCATTCGTGATGTACCGTCTTATCCTTATGGGTGATTATCTGCCTTACCGGATGCGGAACAATTTAAACCAGACACTGGGCATATTTTTAAAAGTGTACTGGAAATTCAACAAACGGAAGGTCAAACCGTTATAGATTTAAAAATATAATGCCGGCCCTCTTTTGTTTCATTATATTCAAGGATCATTTCCTGCTTAATCTTTCCATAAATAAAATCTGCCAGTCCTGATCTTATATCTTCCCGGTCAAAGAAAAGAGAATGTCCGGCAGTACCCTGTCCTGCCAGGAGTGATGCTGCTTTGATAAGTTTGTGCGCGTGCCGTTTAAAACTTTCTGCCGTAAGAAGATAGCTCTGGTTATAAACCTCTTCCTGCCCTTCCATCAGTTCATAACCCAGGTGTGTATTCAGTTTTTTTGCCCGCTCATTGTCCCGGAGTGTTTTGATAACAGATCTGCCTGCACCCAGGACAAAATAGGTTGTTTCCAGCAAACACAGGGAAGCCCAGACCGGAACAAACGTTTCGTAATACTGTTCATCCCAAAGGAAAATACCTCCTTCAGAGCTTACCGTGTCCCATTCTACATGGCTCGAATTGATCAGCCCGATCTTTTTGCCCTGGTATTCAATGATAAAATAGAAATTGTCCAAATTATCTACCGACCTGAACCAATCCCGCTGCATTTCCGGGGTGATATTTCCCCGGTATTCCATGAACTGGTTTATCTGAGGGGAATTGCGCCATTGGCGGACAAGTTCAATGTCCTCTTCCCTAAGCCTGTTAAGGATAATTCCGTATTTGATTAATTTCATATCTGGACTTTTTTTCGCCACCAAAACACCAACACACAAAATTTCACTAAAGTCTTAAATTAATTCACCTTTTTGTGGTATTTGGTGTTTTTGTGTTTTTGTGGCTATTTTAAGTTTTTGAATTTAAATCTTTTCAGAGAAAACTCATTCAACTGATTTCTGACTTATGTCTTCTGACTTCTGACTTCTGTCTTCTTTTAACCGCCTCCCACAATCAGATTCGAGGCAGTGATCCATCGTGATGCATCCGACAAAAAGAACACAACCACATTAGCTACGTCTTCCGGTTCTCCAAGGCCCAGCAATTGCTGCTCCTCGATTTTTCTGACCGCTTCGTTGGAATATTTTTCGGCGGTATCATCCAGCATCGGTGTCCTGACGAAAGCAGGGGAGATGCTGTTTGAGCGAATGCCTTTTGGTGCTAATTCCAGTGCCAGGACACGTGCATAGGATTCCAGCGCAGCTTTGGCGCTGATATACATCGCACCGCCGACAAAAGGATAGCGTGTAGAGATAGTTGAAATAAATACGAGGGAGCACGCATTTTTCTCCAGTTTTTTCTTTGCCAGCAATTGACTGGTAAGCAGGACAGAAGCATTGAAACTGATATCGAAAGTCTTCGAAATATCCTCCGGTTTAATAAACCTTGCAGGAGAAAGATCAGATATGCCGGTACTGAAAACAACCCCGTTCAGTAGAGGAAGTCGTTCGACAAGACTGGCGATGTCCTTTTCTACTGTGAGATCTGCCGGCAGCCATTGATGTCCTGTACCTGCTAACTGATTGTAGGTTTCAAGCAATCTTTCCTTGTTGCGACCAGTGATAAAAACAGTGGCCCCGGACTGGCTGGCAGTGATGGCACACTGTCTTCCCAGTCCTGATGATGCCCCGGTTATGAGGATGTTTTTCCCGGTGAGATCGAAGGCGGTCATTGATGGTTATTAGTCATTAGTCCCTAAATATAGAACAATATAGTCCGTACAAAGAATAACTTACTAAATTTAAGCGTTGCCCCGTGCAGTGTAGACCGTTCAACTTATGATACTTTGATATCAATCATTAGTCTG
>Ga0265292_1000671_pt1 | contig 41451 bp, 45 predicted proteins | sample Munlanlewell296A_FD_189080 | JGI IMG/M metagenome (GOLD analysis project Ga0265292, IMG submission 189080) | Leachate microbial communities from a municipal landfill in Southern Ontario, Canada - Leachate well 296A | ecosystem: Engineered > Solid waste > Landfill > Unclassified | place: Canada... | reverse complement strand
GCCATAGCTAAAATTATAGCAAAAAAATTAATTAAATTTCTTAATAATTTCCCTAACTTTATCTTTTATTACTTCATCCACCTCAACAGTAATAATCCCATGTTGCCAATGGCCGTATAGAACCAAGGAATTTAACGGGGCAAATAAAATCGCCGGGAGTGTCAAAAGGTCTTCTTCGCCATCAACCACAAGCCAAGAGTTCATGGATCCCCGCCGGACAGAATCTCGTATTAATTCTCTCAATCTCTCTGCAGTTTTTATATTAATCGTCCCTGGTTTGTTTTGAAATTTGATATTTGATATTTTAGATTTGATTAGAAATTTGAAATTAGAAATTAGAAATTCCTTTCTCCTGGTTTTGAAGTCTATCACCTTCACGTCTGGATCAATCCCCTCTTTTAACAGCGAATCAGTAATAATATCCCCAACCGCAATCACCATAGTCGGCTTTATAAACTTTATGAACTTTATAACTTTATGAACTTCTTTAAATACCCTCCCCAAAGGCTTCTGTAATATTGGTCTCAAACTCTCCGGCATTAATATTTCTTTTTTTTGAAAATTGAAAATTGAAAATTGAAAATTATGCCCCTCTCTATCAATTTCTCCTGTGCGAATTCGTTCCGAACTGATAAGCTTTTCATCCTCTGCTAAAACATCTTCAACTATTACAACCTGTAAAGGTTTAAAATGAATTTTTTTTCTTTCCTCATTTATTTTTAATGCGTTTGGAAAAGTCTCTCTTGAAACTATGATTGCATCAATATTACTTTCTTTTAAAGTGGTTCCATAGATATCTGAAAAAGAAATAATATCTCCTGAGCGATCGTTCATAAGATAATTTTTTATGAATTTTTTTACTGATTGCTTTCTTATTTCAAATGACTCAATTGTTTCTGATAAAAATTTATTTTTATAAAGCTTTTCTGTTGCAATTCCAACCGTGACCTTTTTCCCAACCTCAAGAGCCTTTGTTAACAATGCTTTATGACCCTTATGAAAGTGATCAAAAGTTCCACCTAATACAACATTGTTCAATTGTTTCATTGTTCCATTGTTTTCAGCAATGAAACCATGAAGCCATGAAACAATGTATTTTGGCACTCTGTCTTGCCATTTCTTACCTTCTCTTATAAGCGCCCTTACCCTCCACCCTTCATACATTCCTCTTTTGTAATAATCTACCTTCAAGACTTTATAACCGGCTTTTTCTAAAATATTGTTTGTCCAATCATTATTACCTAACGCAATATCAAATTTTCCGACCTGTTTTTTTAAATTTATAAACCATTTTTTATCATCAAAAAAATCATCAAGTGGGACAATTTTACTTAATTTTTCTTCAATTCCTTCTTTATAAAAAACCGCCTTGATTATTTTTTTTCTCGTTTCAAAATCAATCGGATTATTAACGTCTGTTATATTGGAGCTCCCAATCGCAACAATAATTTTATCAGCTTTTTCTAAAGCTTTTTTTATCAAAAAAAGATGCCCCTTGTGGAAAGGTTGGAATCGACCAACGATCAGAGCTATATGATAATTCATGAGCTAGTTATAAAGTTTGTAAAGTTTTTAAAGTTCTTAAAGTATTTTCTTTATAAACTTGATAACTTTATGAACTTTACGAACTCTTTTAGTATACTATACCCATGAAAAGCCCGCTTTCAATCAACCCAAAACAAGAAGCTAACAAGGTAATATTTTTTTTGAAAAAAACCTTCAAAGAGCAAAAAATTAATAAAGCTGTTCTCGGCTTATCTGGAGGAATTGATTCAACTGTAGTTCTTTATTTATTAAAAAAAGTTTTACCTCTGCAAAGTATTTTTGTCGTTCAAATGGATTACAACCCGAGAAAAGAATTAGATATTGATTTAAAAGGAATAAACACTATCAATGTTCCAATAAAAAAAATTATCGATGAATTTGAGGTTGCTGACAAAATTAGATTCGGTAACATAATGGCCCGCGTTCGTATGATAATACTTTTTGACCTTGCAAAACAATTAAATGCTTTAGTTTGCGGAACGGAAAATAAATCAGAAAGATTACTTGGTTATTTTACCCGCTTTGGCGATGCCGCCTCGGACATTGAACCCCTAAGCCATCTTTATAAAACTCAAGTCCGCCAGCTGGCGGGTTATTTAGAAGTTCCCAAAAATATTATTAATCAATCCCCAACTGCTGGCCTCTGGGACGGGCAAACGGATGAAAAAGAATTTGGCTTTACTTACAAAGAAGCCGACCAAGTTCTCTATCTTATAAACGATCCCACCTTCGCTAAAGCTTCGGCGGGCAAGCGTTCACAAGATATTAATTTGATAAAAAAAGAGTTTAAAAATGCTGAAAAAATAATCTCAAGAATGAAAAAAAATCAGTTTAAACTTAAAACTCCTTATTTCCTAAAGTAGACTCATTAGCTTTTTTTCAAGCGAAACGAACTTTATAGAAGTTATATCGGCTATTTTTCTCGGACGTGATAAATTTGTTTTTACACAATCAATAATTGTGGCTGGTTTTTTGCTTAAAACGTAAATTCTATCTGAAAGAAATATTGCTTCCCGAATATCATGAGTCGTAAAAATAATTGTCAGCTTTAATTTTTTCCATATTTCCAATAAATATAAATGCAGTGAACTTCTGGTGATTGCATCCAATGACCCAAAAGGCTCGTCCAATAGTAGCAGCGATGAATTAAAAGCAATTGTCCGTAGTAGTGCCACTTTCTGTTTCATACCACCGGAAAGGCTATCTGGATATAAATTTGCATATTCAAAAAGATTAAATTTTTTTAACAAATCTAAGGCTTTTATTTTCGCCTGATTTTTCTCTAATCCTTTAATTTCGTATCCTAACATAACATTTTCTAAGACTTTCAACCAGGGAAAAAGTAACGGCTCTTGAAACATATATCCAAATTCTCCCTGCCTTTGTTTTGCGACTTTTCCATCAATCTTTATTGTTCCTTTATTTTGTAATAAAATACCTGAGATTATATTGAATAGAGTGCTTTTTCCACAACCTGAAGGACCAATAATACTGATGATTTCCCCCTCATCAACTTCCAAAGAAATATTATTTATAATATCTTCTTCAAAAGCCAAAGAGAGATTTTTTATTATCAATTTTGGATGCTTTTTCATGGCAAAAACTCGTTGGTAAAAGCGTCCTTGACGTTTATCATTTTTTTTATCAGCTTCTGATCACTTAACCATTGCGTATATCTTTTCCAAACTTCTTCTTTTTGTATTCCCCATTTTTTGGCATCAGATTGATATTCCTTACTTAAATAAATCTGACTTTGTTTTACTAATTCCTTATTTAGTTCTGGGGCGGATTTAATAAGTGTCTCTGACGCTTGATCGGGATTTTTTATAGAAAATTCATAACCCTGGCTAACTGCTCTCATAAATTTTTTAACTAATTCTTTTTGATTTTTTACGTGATTTTCATTAGTCACAATCACGGGCGTGTAATAATCAAGTATCGGATTTAAGTCCTTTAACATTATTGTATTCAATCTTATCCCCTGGCGTTTTGCTTCAACCCCGTCCCATCCATAAAATATCCATTGAAAATCACTGTCTCTACCAATTGTTTTAAAAAAATCTGTTTCACCAATGGTAATATTTTTTACTTTAGAATAATCCGCTCCGGCCTCGCTCATAACCGCCTTTATAACTGTTTCTTCTATTGGAGAGCCCCAACCACCGTAACGTTTGTCTTCAAAATCTTTTACGGTTTTTATGTCAGTCTTTTCCAAAGACGCAAAAGCGGAAGTATTATGTTGAATGATCGCCCCGATTGAAACCAAAGGCATTCCGGCCACTCTGGCTTGTATCACTGATTCCTGGCTACTAACACCAAAATCCGCTTTTCCAGCTGCCACTATCTGATTATTTTCTCCCTCACCAGGCTGTAAAATTGTCACATCTAGATTTTCTGCTGAAAAATAACCTTTTTCGCGGGCTACATAAATACCGGTATGATTAGTATTTGGAAACCAATCTAAAAGTACGGTCACTTTTTGTTTTTGTTCATCGGATTTTGTTAATTTATTTATTTTTTTTCCAAAGACAAAATTTAATAAAATCAAAGCGACTCCCAATAAAATTATTTTTTTTATCATATTGTTTGTTAATTTTTAACTTTTAACTCTTAATTTTTAACTTATTAAAGTGCCAGGGAATTGATATTCTGGCAATAATTTCAACTAATAAAACAGCCAACATGCTTAATACTGTGATTATTCCTATGGTTGCAAAAACTCTATCTGTCAAATATGATTTGGTTGAACGAATAAGTAGGATTCCTAATCCTCGATCAGCCCCCATCCATTCGCTGACAACTGCACCCAGTATTGAATAGGCCGCCGCAATTCGCAGTCCAGAAAAAAAGTTTGGCAGACTAGCTGGCCATTTAACCCATTTGAATATTTGTTTTTGACTAGCTCCCATCGAAGTCATAAGTCGTAATATATTTCTATCAACTCCTTGAAATCCATCAAAAAGATTAATCGTGATTGGGAAAAAACAGACGAGACTGATGATAATTATTTTTGGTAATAACCCAAATCCAAACCAAAGAGTCAGAAGTGGGGCTAAAATAATAAAAGGAATCGTTTGAGAAATAATTAGAAACGGATAAATGATTTTTTTAATAATTTGAAATCTTTCCATCATTATAGCTATAAAAACACTTATAAAAACCGCTCCTATCAGGCCGATTATAGCTTCTACGATTGTTGGAACAAGGTGATATAAAATTAATGAACGTGACTGCCAAAATGAATCTATAATTTGGGTAGGAGTTGGCAAAATCCATTGCTCAATATGAAAAACCGTGACTATTATTTGCCAAACAAATAAAAAAATAAAACCTGTCAATATTGGTAAAATGTATTGCTTCATTTTAAGCGATGTTTTTTAACTTTCTGCTCAATCGTCATTACTCCTTTAGGATTATAAATAATTTTCACGTTTGTAAAAACATTTAATGCTCCTTCTTTAACACACAGATATTGGGCTTTTTTTACAATTTGAAAAAGGGTTTCTAAATCCCCTTCCATCGTTGTTTCCATTGGTCCTACTTCATAATTAACACCTGATTCTTTTATCATTTTGATAACCCTGTCAATTATTTTTATCATCTGCTTATCAGACTTTACTTTAGGTAAGACTTGGAAAGAAATACTGGAGTTATACATATATTTTTCCTACGCCGGCATTACCCGGACAGGTTCCAAGGGTCCCCCGCTAAGCGGGGTTCTCAGTCCCGCTCTGCGGGACTCCCCTAATTTAGGTAATTAAAACAAATAAAATATTTTCTGTCAACGGATGTTGTAAAATAACTGACATATGAAAAGAGCTATTATTTTTATAAATGGAAATTTATCGGACTTAAGTCAGGTAAAAGAAATTATTAAGAAAGAAGATTTTTTAATTGCCATTGATGGTGGTGCTAATCATATTAAAAAATTAGGATTAACGCCCAAGATTATCATTGGGGACATGGATTCAATCAAACCGAAATTATTGAAAAAATATAAATCAATCAAATATCCCCGGAAAAAAAATAAAACCGATTTTGAATTAGGGATTGATTATTGTCTTGGAAAAAAATTCCAAGAAATAATTATATTTTGTATTTTAGGTGATCGTATAGACCATATGCTCGCCAATATATTTTTAGTAACTAAAATCCAAACTCAAAATCCAAAGATACAAATCAAAATGATTGAAGGAAAAAAAGAAATATTTATATTAAATAAAGAAATTATTATTGAGGGAAAAATCGGCGACGAAGTCTCAATTATTCCCGTCAGCCAAAAATTAGAAAATATAACAACTGAAGGACTGTACTATCGATTAATCGATGAGACATTAGTTTTCGGGTCAACGAGAGGAGTAAGTAATGTAATGAATAAAGATTCTGTATTAATAACTGTGAAAAAAGGAATTGCTTTAGTGGAGCATAATTATCGATGAACAACCTTGTGACAGCCTAAATTCGCTTGACAAGTAAATAAACATAAAGTAGAATTTCACCCTATGCCAACTACTCTCGAAGGAACAAGTGTTAGGTTTAAGGTTGTACCAGGACTTGGAGGGATGAAGGATCCAGATGGTAAACCTGCTCAAGTTATGCTAGTTGGACTGGACAAAATTAAAATAGGTAGAGTTATTCCGCCAGGAACGATTGGAAAAAATGGAAAAGCTGTATCTCAATTAATTGTTCCTACTAATTTAAATGCTCTATTGGATAGTTATGAAGCTCAAGATTATATCGTTCCTAATCAGATTAGAGATGCAATAAAAATGGCTGTTCAAGCTTCATACTGATTGGGTTCTTACTTCATTTACCACAATCTTTCTTCCTCGAAAGTCGCTGTCGTTTAATTTCTCAATTGCCATCTTTGCTTCTTCAACGCTATTCATTTCCACAAACCCAAACCCTTTTGATTTTTTATCAAAAAAACGAACGATTTCAGCATAAACAACTTTTCCAACTGTCTTAAAGAGTTCCTCAAGTTCAATATCTTTGACATCAAAATCCAAATTCCCAACAAAAAGTTTTTTGTTCATAAGAGTATGATAACAGAAAAATAGGTAATTATAGACTGGATCCCCGACTAAATCGGGGATGACACAGTCAGAACAGCCAAAAACCCTTGACAAGAAGAAGAAGTAGTAGTATCATTGACGTATGATTAAAAGAGATGAAGTGGTAAGAATTGGAACGAGTTTTTTTGGTATAAAAGAAATGACTGTCAAGGTGATTGAAAACCTTAAAAAATCCTCTTTATTTGTTGCTAGAATTATCTCCCCGGCCTTTCTGAAGGGTGGGCTAATAACTAAATCCACCAAGGATATAATCCGTAAATAATGAGTCTATCTCGTCACTTGAAAACTTTTGACTTGTTCTAACAGTTTTTTTGCCTCGACATTTTCTTCTATTTAGGACATTTTTTAACTATCGTTTTTACTGTTTGACTTAATACCCCGTCGAAACTTTTTATTCTCCAATAAAGTATATTTCCTTCAATAAATTGATTCCATCTTTCGAATGAGTTGCTTACTAAAATAGGACTATTATCACTATTAACAAAATTAGAATATACTCCCGATGAAAAATCTTCCGTGATTGATATATCAACACTAAAATGATTATAAGAAAAAAAACTTCTTGGGTAAGAAAAATAAAAGTTTGCATTTTTACAGTCAAAATCCCCTCTTAGATCAGAAATAGAATTCTTCATTGGAGTAGTTTTTATTTCAGGGATGGAAATAGTTACTTCTAGAATATTATTCTCATCTTTTTCAGTAGTTATACTTATTTTATTTATTTGATCATAAAAAGTTTTTCCCACAGCCAAAGGAGCATCGTTAAAATCGCTTAACAAATCATTACTACTTTCGGGAGTAGTATCAATTAATTCTGTAGAATTATCACGAAAATCAGGAGCTATATAAATAATTGCCCCTTTGGTATATTCCGTAGACAACTGTGAATCACTCCCAATGGCTTCTCTATTTTCAATATAATAATACGCTTTAGAATTAGGAATAGGTATTCTCACGACTTGAATTCCATTTACCTTTTTTTCCAAAGAAAAAATTATATATTTTCCTGATTTGGTAATTGTTTTAACTTTATCATGAGAAATCCATCCTAAATATTGTTTGAAATATCCACCAAAGTGTAATCGCATTTTTGGATTGCCCATCATGTCATACCTACCTTTAAATTCACTTATTCTGCAAGAATCTTGATAATTTATTGAATTGTTTTTACATTCATAGCTAAATGAATGAGCAATTCCAAACGCATGTCCAATTTCATGAGCTATATGAGTTAACTGTGGATCTTCTGCAAAATTGAATATCACATGCTTGTTCATAACTCCTTCTTGAGTACTAATTTGAAAAATATCATGAAAAGCAACGTGACCGCAACTTCTATCAAATGGGGTTTTGACTTCAATAATATCAAAATTATTGTAATTTATTGTTGAATCGGTAATTTCAACAACATTTTTTAATGTTCCTAAATAATCACATGTCCAAACCATAGGAAGAGAATAAATGCCAAAAGTTTTTGTCTCTAGATTAAGATTATTAAATGAATTCTCTAAATAATATTTTTTTATAATGTCGTTATAGTCCTCGGCAATTTTTGACACATTGATATTATTTGACCTATCTTTAAAACTTACAATGACAACTGCTATTTTTTTTGTACCAAAAGGGAATAAATTATCTTTTTCACGATCGCCAGTCTGTTTCTTACTTACAGGATTGATATCGTTTAAATTCTCTAATTCAGAAAAGTAGTTTGTTTTTTTTATGGACTTTGTATACGTAGCCTCTGATTTTGTCGATATATTTTTATTTGAATAAAAAAAAGACATTAAAACGAACAAAGAAAGTAAAATAAAAGTCAAGAATGCAATAAAGATATATTTTTGCTTATTTTTTTGTTTAATTCTTATCATAATTTATCTTGTAACTTGAAAAGACCTCACTTGTTCCAATAGTTTTTTTGCTTCGGCATTTTCTTCAAAATGGCGTCGGACCGGCTCGATAAGCTGATCTAAGTATTTGATCAAAACCGCCTTCAAATCCATCGGATGAACTTTTTTCTCAGCAAAAGTTTTTTCCAAATCGGTATAAGTTTTGAAAGAAATATTGCCGCCAAACTTTTCCGGTCTCTCAATTTTTACTTCATTAATTCCCAATCTTTCTAAAGACTCAAAAACAATATATTTATAATATTCAAGAACTGGGTTTTCTTTAATATCTCCCTCAAGGCAGTAAGCTTTATTAATTTTCCTCTTGATGTCTTCGGTTGTATCGGTCATGAAAATAGCTGTATCCGGTTTTGACTTTGACATTTTAACTTCTATAGTTCGTTGTAAAGCGTCAGAATTTTCCGAAGCTGGTTTTCCCAAACCCATCAACATATGATGAGAGACAACGACTGGTTTCCAGAATCCCAACATTGAACCAACTTCCCGAGCTAACATATTGACTTTCCTCTGATCCATTCCCAGCTGGGTAATTTTGGCCCCTAACATAAAAATGTCAGCCACCTGCATACAGGAATAGATAATATGGGCGCCGGTTAGTTTATCTAACGATTCTTCCCGTCCCATCATCTCAGCCGTTCTAATAAATCTTTTTAAGGCATTTGATTTTCCTACCTGGACAACCAACTTCCAATAATCAGAATTTTTAGCCATATCAGAAGCCCACATAAATTCGACTTTTGAAAGATCCATCCCACTGGCTCGCCAAACTTCAATAAAATATTTTCCAACAATTTTGATTTTTTCTAAATCTCCACCCATTTTATTATTGGCCATCGCATGCCAGTCGGCCACCCACATTCGAAACTTGACGCCGGCTTTAATCATTTTATTGACGTTAATTGCCCGAACAATCCCCTGAGCAATATGTATCTGTCCTGAAGGTTCAAAGCCGTCGTAAGCAATCAGCTCTTCCCCACTTTCCAATAACTTTTTTAACTCTTCCTCCTGGATAATTTCTTCTCCAACCTGTTTAATCAAATCCAATCTGCCTTGAATATTCATATCAATATTTTATTATACTACCTACTAACTAAAAAAAATGTTGTTAGATTATTTTGATTATCCTGTAAATTTTCTTCAATTATTTCTAAATTGTATATTTCAGCTAATATTTTTGGGCCCAAAATTGCTGTACTTTTATCAATCGTATTTTTTGCTAAAGCTTCAGCACATTTGGCAGTATCAAGTAAATCGCCCCGCCCACTAATCTGCTTTAAATTAGAGTATTTTTTTTCGAGACTATTTTTACACTGACGGAAATTTTGTGAATGAGCCATGACTACTTTAATATTTTTCCTATCCACATCTTTTCTTTTCATCAAACAATGACTGATTGATATTTGAAATTCTTCTACTATTTTGAATTTATATTTGGCCATCGCATAAGTTGATTCTTCTACTACTCCTCCAACCACGTTCTGAATTGCAAATAAACCAAAATCAATATTACCTTCATGTAAATTTTTTAAAACTTTTTCACTCGTGTACAAATATTTTATTTGGAACTTTTTAATTATATTTTTCTTTACATAAAACAAAATGGCCTCTTCGTTAAAGCTTCCTTTTCCTCCTTGAATTCCAATAATAATTTTTTTCTTATTAGTCCTTTTAGGCAATAATTGATTGTATAACAAATCATACGTCCGTCCTAATTTTAATCGCATCGCTTTTGTGTAAGGATTGAAATTCTGTAGATCGTTAAATAATTCCCAAGTATCATTGCAGGTTTGACCCATTACTTCTTGAAGTTTTTTCGATCCTAAACTGTCTATTTCTGTTGGTTTTAATCCAAATTTCTCCAACAAACGGCCGATAAAATGAGTTACACCCTGGGAATTTGCCGCCTGACGATCGTGTTCTTGAGCTGACATCTCAATAACATTTAGCCCTTTTTTTGTAAAAAAATCTTTCCAAAAATCATAATTATCTTTATTTGTTTTAAATTTATCCATAATCAATTGCAAACCGCCGAAGCCGTTCTTACTACTGTCCGGTCCAAACATCGGGTGAGTTAATAGGGCTTGAGTTCTTAATCCTTTTAAGTGTTTTTCAAAAACCTTTTTAGGGTGCATTTTGACGGACAAAACGTCAATCAATAAATGATTTTCTTTAAAATATTCTCTATGATTTTTTACGACCGATTCAAAAGCAGAAATAGGTACGCAATAAAAAACAACATCAGCATTAGAAATATCTTCAGGATTGTTTCTATTAATTATTATCAGATCAAAATATTTTTCTAACAATCGTTTCAACGTTTTTCCAAAGCGTCCCAAACCAACTATGGCAACGGATTTTTTCATATAGCTTGTTCTATTTTTAATGCTTCCTTGTGAATTATTTCCCAAATTTTTTTGATAAAACCTCTTTTCGATTTAATTACTTTCTGCCAGCGCGATTCATCAAAAACTGGAATATTATTTTTCTTTTTGTGTTTACCAATATCATTCACAATTTTCATTCTTTTGGCCAAAAAAGAAATAATCTGTCCATCAATTTCATCGATTTGTTTTCGTAAATCTTCAATTTTATTCATAAATTTTGTGCTTTGTGACGTAAATAATGATCCATGATTATTATTGCCGCCATGGCTTCAACAATCGGTACCGCTCTTGGCAAAACACAAGGATCGTGACGGCCAGTTGCTTCCAACTTTACCGCTTTTCCTTTAATGTTAACCGTCTCCTGCTCTTTTCTAATTGTTGATACCGGTTTAAAGGCAACTCGGAAATAAATATCTTCTCCATTTGAAATCCCACCTTGAATTCCACCAGAAAAATTAGTTTTTGTTTTGATTTTGCCGTTTTCATCGGTCATAAACGAATCATTATGTTGACTGCCATTCATTTTAACTCCTTCAAAACCGGAACCAATTTCAAACCCTTTGACAGCCGGAATTGACAACATCGCTTTTCCCAGATCTGCCGATAATTTATCAAAAACCGGCTCTCCTAAGCCAATTGAAGTATTTTTAATCACCCCCCGAATGATTCCCCCAACCGAATCTCCTTCTTGTTTCAAGATATCAATATATTGAATCATTCGTTCAGCTACATTCTTATCTGGACAACGGACGATATTTGATTCAATTTGTTCAGACGTAATTTTTATAAAATCAATTTCTGTTTTGATTTCCCCCACTTGTTCAACATAAGCCAAAAATTCTATTCCTAATTTTTCTTTAAGAAATTTTTTGGCAATCGCACCAGCGGCCACCCGAGCCAATGTTTCCCTAGCTGACGCCCGGCCTGACCCTTGCCAATTTCTAGCTCCATATTTTTTTTCATAAGTGAAATCAGCATGAGACGGACGGAAAATTTCTTTGAGTTTTTCATAATCCTCCGGACGCGCATTTTTATTTTTAGCCATCATCATAATTGGCGCTCCTGTTGTTTTCCCTTCAAAAACACCAGACAAAATTTCTATTTTATCTTCTTCTTTTCGAGGTGTGGTAATCTTGCTTTGTCCGGGTTTTCTTCGATCTAAATCTTTTTGAATATCTTCGACAGAAATTTCTATTCCTGGCGGGCAACCATCAACCACACAACCGACCGCCCCTCCATGAGATTCACCAAAAGTTGTCACCTGAAATAATTTTCCGAATGTATTTCCAGCCATATTATTTTATAATTTGTAACGCTTTTTCCACCACCTCAACTGGTGGTTTAGTTCCAGTATACAATTCAAATTTTAAAACTCCCTGCCATAGTAACATTCTATCGGCAAAAACTACCTGACAACCAACTTCTTGTGCTTCCTTAAGCAACTTTGTTTCCTGTGGATTGCTAACTATATCCATAACCGTTAATTTTTTATGTAATAATTTTTTATCGACGAGTGATTGGTTAATATTTGGTGACATGCCAACGGACGTGCTATTTACCAAAATATCTGACGATAGTAACAGCTCTGATAATCTTTCCAAACCAGCAAATTCACAACCAACTATATTTGCCAATTTCTCAGCATCAGATACAGTTCTATTGATAATTGTTAGATTTCCACCTTCATCTTTGATCGCAAAAGCTAAAGCCCTAGCGCCTCCTCCGGCCCCAAGTAAAATTACTTTCTTACCTTTTACTTCGGTTTTTTCTTTTAAAGCTTTTACTCCTCCATGACCGTCGGTATTTCCACCAACTAAACGACCATTTTTGTTAACTACGGCGTTGACTGCACCAATTCTTTTTGCGTCTGCGTCAAGTTCATCTAGATACTCAACTATACTTACTTTGTATGGAATAGTTACTCCAACAGCATGAATTCCAAGACTCCTGATTGCCTCAACCCCTTTTTTAATATCATTAACAACCAAAGGAACATATATATAATTTAATTCTAAATTTTCAAAAACAGCATTGTACATCGCGTACATCTTGCTAGTTTTATAAGTACTACCGACAAAACCGATTAATTTTGTTTCCCCATTGATTTTCATATAATTATTTTAATAAATTTATAATTTTTTTAACAATTTCCTCTGGCCTTTCTTCAACAAAAGAAATTGTTTTGTCAGCAATTTTTTCATAAATTGGCCTCCTCTTTTCCAAAAGTTCATCTAAAGATTTCTTTGGATTGTTAGGATATGGAAAAAAAGCCGGCACACCATTTTTAATTATTCGAGGTAAAAGAATACCCCCATTGGTATTTAGAAAAAATATTTTCCCTAATTTATGCAATAAGAGTTGATTGTCTGAGTTTAAAGGTGTTCCTCCACCACAACTCAAAACAAATTTAATGGATTTTTTTTCTTGAAAAATATTTTTTAAAGTTTTTGACTCCAGTTTGCGAAAATATACTGCTCCATATTTTTTAAAAATTTCCTTAAAACTTAATACTTCTTTTTTATTTACTGAATGGGCTTTCTCAATCTCTTGGTCCAATTCAATAAAACCAATATTTAAGTTTATTGCTAAAAGTTTACCGACCGTACTTTTTCCACAAGCTTTCATACCTATTAAAATAATACTCATATCATCTTTCAAGTAATTTATAATTTGCCCCGGCTTTGATCATTTCTGGAATAAAACTATCAAATGATTTTTCCACCATTTGAGCATCAGAGATAATTGTTTCACCGGAAGCGGCCAATCCACCAATGGCATAAGCCATTACCATTCGGTGGTCATAATAACCATTAATCTTTGCTCCCATTAATTTCCAACTACCATCCTGATGAATTATCAATCCATCTTTTTTTTCGGTAATTTTTGCTCCCATTTTTTTGAGTTCCATACAGACGGCTGAAATTCGATCGCATTCTTTCCAACGGGCTGTTAATGCGTTCTTAATGACTGTTTCACCACGGGCAAAACAAGCGGCAACCGCTACCGTTGGCAACTGATCTGGTAATTGGTTCATATCTATTTCTATTCCTCTCATCTGACTTGTACGAGCTGTTATACAATTTTCTTCTATCGATAAACTTGCACCCATTTTTATTAAAATATCAACAATCTGTTTATCTCCATAGGGATCTTTTAAATCCATTCCAGTTACTTTTATTTCTGAATTTTTAGTAATGATTGCCGCCAACAAAGGATAGCCTGGTGCCGACCATTCCAGTGGAATTTTGACATCAAATGATTTGGGAGGTTTATTTCCCGGAAAAGAATAATGCTTATGTTGATCATTTTTAAATTTTAAGCCTGCTTTTTCAAACCAATATAACAACAAATCTATGTAAGCCGTCTCGCCTGGGTTATCAACAAATATCTCAACCGGCTTAGTAGATAATGCGGCAGCTATCAATACACTAAAAACCGGCTGACAACCAATCCCATCCATATGGGCCACTCCCCCATTGACTTTACCTTTGATCAGAAACGGGGCCATTCCGTCGTCTTTAGTTGAAATTACTTCTACTCCTAATTCTTGAAAGGGGGCAATAAAATTACTGGTAATTTTTCTTAATTTTCTCAATGATTCGTCTCCGGTTAATACTGTAAAACCAGGACAAGCCGCTGCCACGCCGGCAATGAACGCCAACATTGTCCCGGAATTATTAACATCAATGACATTTTCTGGTGTTTGTAATTTTCCGGCCACGCCATCTATTTGAAAAATATTTTTTTCAATTTCTTTTATTTTTGCACCAAACATTCTCATTGCGGAAATTCCCACATTCCAATCATGACTTAATTTTGGATTTCTTATGATTGATGTTTCATTTGCTAAAGCACCCAAAACCAACGCCCGAAATGAATGGGTTTTTGATGGGGGCATTGAGATTTCCCCTTTTAAATTTTGACTTTTTTTCACCTGTAAAAATTTCATTGTTTGTTATTAATAAAATTAACTAACTGTTTTAATCCTTCAAAATAACTATTTTCTTTTAATCCTGTTACCTGACCAATCCGAACATCTTCTAATATATTTACTTTTTTATTAACTCCAATCTTATTGATATCTGACATATGTACCTCCATTACTGGCTTATCCAGATCAACTAAAGCTTGACGAAAACTATATGCATAACGGATCAATACTCCGGGATTTACCAAAACCCCATCGGCTTTCCGCGACGAATCTAGTTGTAAAAAATCAATAATTTCTCCCTCGTGATTCGATTGAAAAAATTCCAGCTGACAATTCATTTCTTCAGCGATTTTTTTTAATTGACTATTTATTTCTAGTAATGTAATAGTTCCATACTTTTTTGGGTCGCGTTTTCCCAACATATTTAAATTAGGGCCATGAATCACTAAAATTTTCATACTATTTGAGTGTTTAATAAATTTTTAATTACCTCTTTGGATATTTTTACGTTTGGAACTACTTTACCAATTTTTTTCGGTAAAGAAAATAATATTTCTCCCCCAACGTTTTTTTTATCAGATAAAATAATTTTTATAATATCTTCAACTTTAATATTTTTTATTTCTGTTGGTAAACCAGAATTGACTACAGCTTCTTCAATTAATTCTGCCACCCCTGAAACATAACCTCCGAGGTTATGTATCGGTTGGCAAAGACAGGCTAAATTGCTTTCTAAAATCATACCGATAGCGACTGCTTCGCCGTGCAGTAATGGCTTATCCGTTTTCCAACTTAATGACTCAATTGCATGCCCGATCGTGTGACCAAAGTTAAGAACTTTTCGTAAATCTTTTTCTTTTGGATCTTTTTTGACAATGTTTGATTTAATTTTTATTGATTCTTTAATTATTTTTATTAACTCGTTTTGATTAAACTCCTCCGGTTTTTTTGAGGTGATAAAGTCAAAATATTCACGTTCGGAAATAACTCCATGTTTAATAATTTCACCAAAAGCTGAGATTAGTTCCCGTTTCGGCAAAGTTTTCAAAGTCTCAACATCAATAATGACACCAATAGGATCTTTAAAAACTCCTATTCCATTTTTTAAATCCATAAAATCAATTCCTACTTTTCCACCAACACTAGCATCAACTTGTGACAATAAAGTCGTTGGAATATTTAAAAAATCAATCCCTCTCATGAAAGTTGAGGCGGCAAATCCACCCATATCACCAATCACTCCCCCGCCCAAATTTACTAATAACGACCGGCGATCAAGACCGGATTTAAACATTTGTTCCCATATTTTTTTGACCGTTTCGATATTCTTTTCTTTTTCCCCAGATGGAATCGTGATTATTTTCAGCTCTTTATTTAAAGATTTCTCTATTTGATTAATTTGACTCATTAGACTTATTTGAATATTCACGTCAGTTAAGACGGCTATTTTCGAAAATTTCGAAAAATCAAAAAGACGATTGATTTTTCCAAGCAAATTTTTTCCAATATGTATTTTCATATTAATTTGGTTCCATTAAATCTCTAAATTCTGCTAATTGACAACATAATTCTTTTAACTCTTTAACTGTTATATGTTGTTCTGTATCTGTTTTTGACCTTCCAACTTCAATTAAAATTCCGTCATATAAAAAATTATCTTCGTCTAGTTTCATCTGCATCGCCTCAATGGTTGCTTGAACAATAGAATCTCGCAATTTTGGACCGTGAATGTGGCTTGGGTCAAAAAATAATTTTGCCTTTGTGGCAATCTTGGTTCTTTTGGCCGCTTGATGAACCGGCAAATTACGGTAGTCACCTTTGTTATAAATATCAACGCCACGATGAATTAAGATTAACTTTTCTTCCAACCCTGGTTCGTTCATCCCAGTGTAGTGAGATAAACCGATCCATGTCTTTTCCATCGTTGTTTGACCTAGATTTTCGTCACCAAACCACTTGGGATTTTTTAGTCCAATCATCCAATTATTTTTTTTGGCAAATATAGCCATATTTAATATCGGCCAACCTAATTGACTGACAGCTGGATTCCAAATCAACACTTTATTTTTTGGTAACATTCTTTCAAAAATCGGTAACTGAGACATGGGGTCCATGATTTCGGCCGCTACCAATAAACCAGTTTCTTTAATGATATTTTTGGCAATTCTAACGCTTGGTAATATTTTTAAGTCATTAATAGATTTTCCTTGATTTAACAAATCAATGTTTTTTCTAAAAATTGGAAAATCAATTCCCATATTTTTTCCGTCTTTATTTAAAGACGTCCGAGATTTTAACCCAATCACTCTCGTCCCAAAAATAGCCTTCTGCTTTCTCCCAAAGCGATTGCTAACCTTGATTTCGGCGATCTTGAGAATATCGTTGATATTGTCCAGATCAATCGAACAAGGTCCAGCTATAATTGTTAATTTTTTATTGAGAACATTTGGTGTCATAATTTTTTAAAATCCAAAAAAAAACCCCGCTTGTGCGGGGGTCGGTCAAATTGTTTTTTACTTTAACAATTGCAACCACCGCAAGGTGGGTCAAAGTAAAAGTAAAATTTTTGAGTTACTACGTTTTTCATGATTATTAAATTATACAGAGATTAATTTTCATTGCAACTGGAAATTTTTTTCTAAAAAATCATTTAATAACCTCATTAACTCTTTCAAAGTTTCAGGAATGTTAAACAAGTTCCCATCAATAGATTTTATCGGTATGATTTTTGACGAAGTGCTAGTTACAAATGAGCCATCATAAGATTTAATGTCTTCAGGCCCGATATTTTTTTCAATTACTTGATAATTATTTTCTAAAGCAACTTCTAACATAACCTTTCTCATCACTCCGAGCAAAATATCTTTTTCAAACGGAGAATAAATAACTTTGTCCTTAATACAAAAAAAGTTTGTCCTCGTTCCCTCAAGAATAAAACCTTCATGATTGATTAAAAGAGCATCGTAAGATCCTGATTCCTTTGCTTTGCTGTAAGCGAGGTAACTTTGTAACATATTGAGTGTCTTTGCATGTGGAAAGGGTCTTTCATAGTCATAAGTAATGAACTCCGCCCCATCACGATATAATTTTTTATCTGGAAAAAGTGGATTAAGGCATAAAATATTTAATATTGCTTTTTCTTTTGATGGTCCCCCGATTAATAATATTTTGAGATTAAAAGTTTCTGATTTATAATCGCGAATAAGTTCGAAGATGCTATTTTTTATAAATTCTTCATCAAACTGGTGTTCTAATTCAATTGTTTTTGCAGATTCAAGAAGTCGCTCTATATGATCTTTCAAAAAATATATATTGCCGTTTGAAACACGAATATTTTCATAGACTCCAAAACCATAAGAATATTCAATATTTGAAAGAGGAATGACCGCCCGCTCAATCGGTAAGATTTTTCCATTTTGAGAAAAGTATTTAAAGTCCATATCAGAAACCAATTATACCAATTTATCATTTTGAATTTTTCATTTATCATTGATTTTTCATTTGTTTATTTATCAATTAGATTCAAGCCTTCAAAGGAATGATTGGAGAATTGATTAGCCCGTTGTAGTTACCAGAATCGCTTGACAAGAAGAAGTAGAAGATTTAAAATGCTTCTATTATGGCGGAAAAAATCTTAGAAATTGGATGGGACCAATTACTTCTACCTCAATTTGTTGTGGGTGAACAAACTAAAGGAAATGTTCATCCAGGTGATACGGCCTATTGGAAAGCTGGTGACAATATTTTCTTCGAAAATGTATATTCTATCCATGAAGGAAGTGGAGTTCTTCTTTTTAGTACTCCTAAGAGTGTCAATAAAGGTGGCCTCTTACCTTTAGGTACTAATGTAAAAATACGGTGCCCTCATAAATAAATTTTGTATTTATTAGTTTCCCTACTCCCACTCCATCGTCGCTGGAGGTTTTGTTGTAATATCGTAGACGACGCGAACGACTTCGAACACTTCGGTAACAATTCTTTCAGAAATTTTAGCGAGAACATCATATGGAAGTCTTACCCAATCGGAAGTCATAGTATCTTTTGATTCAATCGCCCGTACGGCAATTAACTCTCCATATTTTCTTTCATCTCCTGTCACGCCTGTAGTTTTTACTCCAGTAAAAACGGCGAACGCCATCCATATGGAATCATATAATCCTGCTTTTTTTATTTCTTCAATAACAATCTTATCAGCTCTTTTTAAAATATCCAGTTTCTTCTCGGTCACTTCTCCGATTAATCGGACAGCCAATCCCGGACCGGGAAAAACATGACGAGTAACCATTTCTGGTGGAAATTTTGACTCAATGGCAATCTTTCTTACTTCGTCTTTATAAAACATTCTGAGAGGTTCAACTAATTTAAACCCGTGTTTTTCCGGAATCCCGCCAACGTTATGATGAGTTTTTATTTTGTGAGAATGTTTCGTTCCTTGGCTTTCTATCACGTCCGGATAAATTGTACCTTGAATCAAAATCTTTGCTCCGATTTTTTTAGCCTCTCTTTCAAAGATTCTGATAAACATTTCCCCAATAACGGTTCTTTTTTTCTCTGGATCAATCACTCCTTTTAACGCTGTCAAAAAATCTTTTTTCCCGTCGATAACAACTAGGGGAAGTTTCAGTTTATTTTTAAAAGTATTTATAACTTCTTCTGTCTCCCCTATCCTCATCATTCCGGTATCAACATAAAAACAAGTAAGATTTTTTCCGATTACCTGATGAGTTAAGAAGGCTGCAACGCTTGAATCAATCCCTCCGGAAAGCGCGCAAACTGCTTTATCATCGCCAATTTCTTTTTTCAAATACTCTTTGATTTCTTCAATTTTTTTGCTTCCAAGTAAAGGATTTTCTCCACAGATTTTTATGACAAAATTATGTAAAACCTGTTGTCCATATTGAGTATGGTGAACTTCCGGGTGAAACATAATCCCATAAATTTTCTTCTTTTCATCAGCAAAAGCAGCCACCTGCACGGCTGGGGTTGAGCCAACGACGACTGATCCTTTTGGCGGCTCAACGACCTGGTCAAAATGACTCATCCAAACCTTAAAATCCTTTTTGTTTTTACCCCAATTAGAAAAAAGGGTACAATCTTTCTTCAAACTAAAATCGGTCGGCCCGTATTCTTTCTTTTTTCCCGGGGCGACTTTTCCACCCAACATCTGTCCCAATACTTCCAAACCATAACAAATTCCAAGAACCGGAATTCCTAATTCAAAAATCGCTTTATCAACTAAAAGAGCATCTTTTCCAAAAACAGAAGCCGGACCTCCGGATAAAATAATTCCGCGAGGCGCTAATTTTTTTATTGACTTGAATGCATCTTGAGGAAGAACAATTTCCGATTTAACTCCCAAATCTCGAATTCTTCGTCCAATTAAGTGGGTTGTCTGTGAGCCGAAATCAATAACGACAATCATCTGTTATTTTAAAAATATATTAACTTCTTTTTCCGGTAAACCTATTTTTATTAACCTTTCTTTTATTTCTTTATTTTTCAAACCAATTTTTTTCCATTTCATAGCAAATCCGTCAATCATTTCCCGTCTTTCATGGGGAAAGACAATCCAAGCATCAGTTTCACTTCCAACAAAATCAGGTTTCATTTTGGCATGTGGTTTATGAAAAAGTGTTGCCGTCGTAATTGAAGATGGGCCGAAGTGGTTTAAATATTTTAATGCATATTCTAAACTTTCTCCAGAATCGTTAACATCGTCAAACAAAATAACCTTTTTTTTTGCTAATGGAATTGCCAAGGGAATTTCCAACATTGGTTTGCCTAGTTTTACTCCAGGCTGGGATTGGTCATAAAAAGTTAGTTTAAAACTGGAAAGTTCATAAACCTGAAGAATATCGGCCATGGTACGGGCCCATGTCCAACCACCTTTAGCTAAAGTAATTAAAGTATCAAATTTTTTTCCACTTTCATTAATTTCAACTCCAAGGTCTAGGCAGATGTCACCCATTTCTTCCCAAGTCGGAGCAATATACGACCAAGATTCTTTTAAAAACTGGGTTTTTTTGAAGAGAATTTTATTATTACTCATTGATGATTAATATCATAGCTTACTGAAGAAAAAATTCAAGGGAGAAAAATTATTTTCGGGATCTTCCGTTAAACGGTCTTGGTGGAGGGATAGCTCCAGTACCGGGATGAAAAGTATAAGGTAGACTTTCGTTTTTTTTATTATTTGGTGAAATAATATTGTCTTTTTTAATAAAAATAAATGTTATTGCATGCCACAAAGCGCTTAAGCCTCTTTCAAATAGTTTACCCAACTTATCAATAAGTTTTGTTTTTTCGTTCACTTAGTTATTATAACAATCCAATTTTAGTTTGCAACTTCTATTGCTTTTTTTTCTTTTTTCCTTCACAATGAACCTATGCTTGATTACGAAACAAACTATCAAGAATCTATAAAAAATCCTGAAGGTTATTGGGAAAATATTGCTAAAGAATTAAGTTGGTATAAAAAGTGGGATAAAGTCCTGGATTGGAAATATCCTTATGCCAGATGGTTTGTAGGCGGACAGACAAATATTGTTTACAACGCTCTTGACCGCTGGCAAACAACCGACGTCCGAGAAAAAACAGCTTTAATTTGGGTTGGACAGCCCACCTCCGCTGAATCTACGGCGGGCGAAGAACGTAAATTCACCTACGGACAACTAAATGATGAAGTTTCAAAATTTGCCAATGGATTAAAATCTTTAGGGATTAAAAAAGGTGACAAGATCACAATCTATCTTCCCCGAATCCCAGAACAATTTATTGCCATGCTTGCCTGTTTAAAAATTGGTGCCGTCCACTCGGTTGTATACTCTGGATTTTCCGCTGACGCTTTAAAAAACCGAGTTGAAGATGCGCAGGCAAAAATTGTTATTTGCTCTAATTCTTATCCTTACGGAAAAAAAGTGATTGAGTCGAAAAAAAATGTTGATGAGGCATTAAAAGAAAATAAAACAGTAGAGCACGTAGTTATAGTTAAAAGATTGGAGGAAGCGAAAAATGTGATATCAAGCGACCAGAAGTATATTTGGTGGCATGATCTGATGGCCAAACAAAGTGCTGATTGTCCGACTGAAGTTATGGAATCGTCAGATCCCGCTTTCATACTTTACACGTCCGGAACAACTGGAAAACCAAAGGGAATTATTCACGGCCACGGTGGATATATGGTCGGAATTTACGCTACATTAAAGTATGTTTTCGATATTCAATCCGATGATATTTTTTGGTCAACGGCTGACGCCGGTTGGATTACCGGTCATTCATATATTCTCTATGCCCCACTAATCAACGGAATAACTACGTTCGTATATGAAGGAACTCCCGACTTTCCTGATATCGAAATCTGGTGGAGATTGATTGATAAATATAAAATTACAAAATTTTATACCGCCCCAACTGCCATTCGGGCCTTGATGAAATTTGGCGAAGATCACCTAAAAAAATATGACTTTTCATCACTTAAAATTTTAGGAAGCGTCGGTGAACCGATTAATCCGGAAGCTTGGCTTTGGTTCTATAAACATGTTGGACGTGAAAAAATTCCGATCATGGATACATGGTGGCAGACGGAGACCGGCATGCATATGATCACACCAATTCCGTCAGTTGGACTAAAACCAGGCAGCGCTTTTAAGCCATTCTTTGGAATTGATGCTGACGTCGTTGATGATAAAGGAAATAAGGTTCCTCCAAATACTCAAGGATATTTGATTATTAAAAAACCTTGGCCTTCGATGTTTCTCGATGTTTATAATAATCCGACTCGTTATAAAGAGACCTATTTTGAAAAAATTCCAAATGTTTATTTTGCTGGAGATTCGGCAAAAATTGATGAAGATGGGTATTTTTGGATAGTTGGACGTAACGACGATGTAATAAAAGTTTCGGGACACCGGTTAGGGTCTGCCGAACTTGAATCGGCCTTTGTTTCCAATCCAAAAGTGGCTGAAGCGGCTGTAATTGGTAAACCTCACGAGGTCAAAGGCGAATCAATCAAAGCTTTTGTTATTTTAAAACATGGCGTAATTCCGACTGAGGATCTAAAAAAAGAATTAACAATCCAGGTGAGAATGAAGATTGGTCCAATCGCAACCCCTGATGAAATCGATTTTGTCGACAAACTCCCAAAAACCCGCTCCGGAAAAATAATGCGCCGAGTATTAAAAGCTCAGGAGCTGGGACTGCCTGTTGGAGACACTTCGACGTTGGAGAGTTAAATAATTATTTTTTTGTAGGTTTATTAAATTCATTGCTTCCATAAACAATTACTTTATCTCTTCCTGTATTTTTTGCTTTATAAAGGGCTTCGTCAGCTTGATTAATTAAATCTTTTTCGTTTATTGTTTCAATATTATTTTTTGGGCTATAACAAGCAACCCCTACGCTAATTGTTTGTTTGGCTTCATTATTATTGGGAATATTTGCCTCTTTCACATCTTTATTTATTCTATCAGCTAAAATTTTAGCCTCTTTAAGACCTGTATCTTGTAAGATAACAATAAATTCTTCACCACCATATCTAGCAACTATGTCCGATTCTCTTGCCGTTGACAGAATAATATCAGCAAGCTTTCCTAATACAACATCACCTTCCGAATGGCCATAGGTATCATTAATTTTTTTAAAGTTATCACCGTCAAGCATTATTACTGATAAATCATTACCTGATCGTTTTGCTTCTAGAAACAATCTTCTCATTTCTCCATGTGAGTTTGGGTTTTTTTTATCTCCAAATAAATATCGCCAATTTCTTAATCCTGTTAACGGATCAAATGAAGATAGTTTTTTAAATTCTTCTGCCTTTTCCTTTTCTTCATATTTTTCTTTTGTTGCCTTACGAAGTTCGTTTAACACGTTTTTACCTAAAGGCGTGCTGTGTAGTTCAGATAATTGAACTGCAACTTCTGCTCTTGCACCTAACTCTGATTTTCCTTTTCTTATTTCGTTTAAAACCAGCCCTTTAAACGGAGACCTATTTCTTATTTCTGCTCTACTTATATCTAACATATTTTTAAATAATTTTTGTTAAACTATCTCTATGGTTGATTTTGATAAATTAAAAAAACTTTGTCAACAGATTCGCTACAATATTTTGACTTCGACGACCGAAGCCAAATCTGGTCATCCGACTACCTCTTTATCTGCCGTCGAGCTGATGACAACTCTTTTTTTCGGCGGTTTTCTTAAATCTGACATTAACCACCCCAAGGGTGTCCAAAGCTTTGATAACGATCGAGTGGTTTTTTCTAAAGGTCACGCCTCTCCATTAATATATTCATTGTACCACGCGGCTGGAGTCATTTCACAAAAAGAGCTAATGACTTTAAGAAAAATTGATTCTGACTTGGAGGGCCATCCGACTTTTAGATTTAAATATTCCGACGTGGCCACAGGATCTTTAGGACAAGGATTGTCTGCGGGCGTTGGGATGGCATTGGGGATTAAATTAAATTTTTCAAAGGGCGACCACAAGGGATCGCCCCTACCAAAGGTATTCGTTCTTCTCGGTGATTCGGAAATGGCAGAAGGTCAGGTTTGGGAAGCGGTTCAGATTGCCTCGCATTACAAACTGAATAATTTAATTGCTATTGCTGATATTAACCGACTAGGTCAAAGTACGGAAACCATGCTCGGTTGGGATTTAAAAACTTACAAAAAAAGATTTGAAGCGTTTGGATGGAATGTGATTACAGTTGACGATGGACATGATTTAAAACAGGTTTATGAGGCTTATCAAAAGGTTTCATCGGCAACGCAAATTTTTCAGAAAACCTACAAAACTGAAAAATTTACTCTTGCCTCGAAACCAACCATTATCTTGGCTAAAACTATTAAAGGTAAAGGTGTCTCATTTTTAGAAAACAAAGAAGGTTGGCATGGGAAGCCAGTACCAAAAGATATGTTGGATGCGGCGCTGAAAGATATTGGTAAAGTGGACTTTGAAGTAAGAGGAAAGATTGAAAAGCCGAATTACAAATTACAAATTACAAATTACAAATCAATAACAAATAACAAATTACAAAACTCTAAATATAAACTTGGTGAACTCATTGCAACTCGTTTAGCTTATGGCGATGCCCTGCTCGCACTTGGAGAAGCAAATGACAAAATCGTCGCTTTGGACGCTGAAATGTCCAATTCAACATATTCAGAAAAATTTGCCAAAAAATTCCCTGAAAGATACTTTGAAATGTTTATTGCCGAACAAAATATGATCACTGCTGCGCTTGGAATGTCAAAATTAGGATTTATTCCTTTCGCTTCAACCTTTGCTGCGTTCTTAACCCGCGGATTTGATCAATTGAGAATGGCCCAATACTCTTCTCCCAACTTGAAAGTCGTCGGATCACATTGCGGAGTATCTATCGGACCCGATGGCCCATCCCAAATGGGTCTTGAAGATATTGCCATGTTCCGTAGTATTTTAAATAGTACAATTTTATATCCTTCAGACGCTGTTTCTGCTTTTAAACTAACCCAAATAATGGCGAATACGGACGGACTTTTTTACCTTAGGACGAATAGAAAAGAAACTCCGGTAATTTATGGAGAAAAAGAAAAATTTAAAATTGGCGGAAGCAAAGTTCATAAAGTTAATAAAGTTTTTAAAGTTCATAAAGCGAAGATATTAATAATTGCTGCAGGCGTTACATTGCATGAAGCATTGAAAGCACAAAAAGAATTGGCTAAATCCGGCATTGAAACGGTCGTCCTTGATTGTTATTCAGTTAAGCCACTTGATGTACAATCAATTAACCGATTAGTCAAAGAAATAAAGAATGTGGTGGTTGTTGAGGATCATTATCCGGCCGGAGGAATCGGTGAAGCAGTGGGAGGAAAATTTGTTCATCTTTGTGTTCGTAAACTTCCTCGTTCCGGATTACCTGAAGAACTATCTCACTTCGAAGAAATCAACTCTGAAGCAATTATCAAGGCGGTAAAGAAAATTACCTAATTTTTATCATCTTCTTCACAAAAAATATTCCCGTTAATACTAATACTGAAAGGCCAACAAATTCAAAATATATAGATGTTGAAACTGGTAAAACCTTAAATATAGCTGCTGAAAATGGATGACTTAAAATAATAAATTGAAAAGCTAACGGAATAATAAAGGCTAGAAAAAATAGCGGCGAAAAAAGGTGTTTAAAACTTTCGTGGATATGACGGTGACTTAACCATAGATCAATAAAGACAAAAGACTGAATGATTGTTAGAATTGAAAAAGCAGCTGTTCCTCCCAGATTTTGGTTTTTAAAAATTAGGTATGAGATGATCACAAGGATCGCCCCTACAAATCCAACCGCACCAATATATGACTGGTCTTTACCTTTAAGCAAAACCATTTCTTTTTCCGGAGTGATTGACATTAGACCAGAATCTCGCGGTGAAAAAGCCAGCATTAAGGCCGGCAGGCCATCAGTAATCAAATTAATATATAAGAGTTGAATCGGATAAAATAAAGTTGGTAATCCCAAGACAAGTCCAATTAATAAAGCTATTGCCTCCGATACGTTACAGGCTAATAAATATTTAATGGCGTTTTTTATACTATTTATAATATTTCTTCCTTCTTCGATGGCCGTGACAATTGTGGCAAAATTATCATCAGTGATTACCATGTCAGCTGTCTCACGGGCTACGTCGGTACCAACTAATCCCATTGCAACTCCTACGTCGGCTTGTTTCAAGGCGATCGCATCATTGACTCCATCTCCTGTGACAGCCACAATCTCACCTAGTTTTTGGTAAAGGGAGACGATTCGGTGTTTTTGGAAAGGATTAGTTCGAGCAAATATTCTGACACGCGGTAATATTTTTAGCAATTCTTCGTCATTATATTCTTCGAGTTGTTTACCTGTTAAAATTTCGTCTCCATCTTTCATCAAACCGCTTGAAACTCCAATTGCTTCAGCGGTTTTTTCATTATCACCAGTAATCATTACCACTTTTATTCCAGCATTTTTAGTTTTTAAAATCGCCTCTCTTACTTCAGGTCTAGGAGCGTCATGAATTGCAACCATCCCCAAAAATGTTTTACTTTTTGAAAATGCCAAAACTCGTAATCCCTGCCCTGCCCATTTATTTACTTGTTTTTTGATTTTATTTTTTTCTACTTCTGACATTTTAATTACCTTATTACCAATCATTATTTTGTCACAGATGTTCAAAATCGATTCCGGGGCACCTTTTGACAATTGTAAGGAACGGTCGCGACCGTGCTCTACAGTTACCGTCATCATTTTTGTGACGCTATCGAATGGCTTCTCATCAACTAACTGCCATTGTTTTCTAATTTCTTCAATATTCAATCCCTGTTTTTGAGCCATAAATAATAATGCTCCTTCAGTTGGGTCGCCGAGGACATCCCAACTTCCATGGTCGTGAACGTAAACGAGAGACGCGGTTGAACAAAGAATACCGTTTAATAACAGATAATTGATTGATGAGGAAGTAAAATTTTTCAAAACTAAGTGTTTGACGAGCCCTTTTTCAATAAGCGAGGAGTTAAGTTGAGATAAAATTTTTACTGACTCATCAACAAATACCTCCTTCACCTGCATCTTATTCGTCGTCAATGTTCCTGTTTTATCAGTCGCTATTAACGTAATGCTACCTAGTGCTTCAATTGCAGATAATTTACGAATAATAGCTTTTTTTCCTGCCATTTTTTTCATACCAATGGCTAATGTGATTGTCATAACAGCCGGTAATCCTTCCGGAACAACGGCAACCGCCAGCGAAACAGATAATAAAAAAGCCGGAAAATATCCAGACCCTTCAAATAAAGAAACCAAAAATACAATTATTGAAAGAACGATACCCCCAATTCCAATTAACTTAGTCAGATCTGCTAATTTTTTCTGTAAAGGAGTTATTCCATCCTCAATTGAAGATAGGTTATGAGCTATTTCTCCAAATTTAGTTGAATCCCCTATTTTAGTAACTGTGATATATCCTCGACCTTTAGCTACGATTGTCCCGGAGAATACTTCCTCTTTTTCAATTTTAACCACCGGAAATGATTCACCTGTCAACGCTGATTCATTAACCTCCATATTAATGGATTTGACTACCTCTCCATCTGCCGGAACTTTTACTCCCTCTTCCAAATAAACTAAATCCCCTGGAACCAAAAATTTACTGTCAATTTCTATTTCTTTTTCATCACGGATAACCCTGACTTTCGTCACTGTCATGTTTTTTAAAACCTTTAAAGATTCTTCTGCTTTTGCTTCCTGATAAAGACCAAAAAGTCCGTTTAAAATTACAATTCCAATAATTAATCCCCCGTCCAAGGTCTCCCCCAGTAGAAAAGAAAGTAGAGCCGCACAAATGAGTAAAATTGTTAAAAAGTTATTAAACTGTTCAAAGAATTTAACGAAGATTGACTTTTTCTTCTGCTCCGTGATAACATTTAAACCGTATTTATTTAGAAACTGAGAAACCTGAAGAGATGTAAGTCCTTTCATAAAAAAACGGTTAAGTATTAAACTGTTAAAACCTAAATAAACTATTAAACATCAAACTAATAAACGTTTAATACTTAAAGTTTTAATGTTTGTTTAACTGTTTAAGTTTTAACCGTTTAACTGTTTAAATACTTCCTCCATCGTCCTTAGTACGTCCATACAGATTCCTCGCGATTCACTAAAAGTAATCGCTTTAATATTGTGGGGAAAATAATGGAAAATTTGATTTCGGCCATTTTTCCATACATTCCATATTCTATCGGCTAAGTCTCTTGAGTATCCATTCTCAATTTTTATATAAAGTGAGTCCGGCCCTAATTTTCCAATTAAATTTGGAGACATCAATTTGCCCAAACGTAGATGGTCAGATATATAATCAAGGCGGCTAATCAATTTTTTATCTCTAAATATCTGTTTTAAAAAACCCTCGTAAGCTTTAGCAAAAGGAAAAACCAGAAAAGAATAATCCTTAAATTGATAAGCTTGATCATGAACAATGTCATCCATCAGATACAAACCTTCTTCAAGAAGATCGCGCTGACCTTGGGAAAGATATGTCCAAAATGAACTTTCTTTGTTTACTAGATAATCCATAGAGCTTTTATAATAATAACAAATTATGTTATAATTTCGCTATGGAAAAATTTTATAAAATTTTTCGAACTGGATTTTTTTCTTCTAAGAAACCTTCTCAATCAACTAACGGGCCACTTCCACTCATTACTATCTCACGCGAAATGGGTTCAGGCGGAAAATCAACTGCCAATTTAATTGCTTCATTTCTGGGAAAACCATGGGCTGTTTATGACCATGAGTTGATTGATAAAATTGCCAAAAATAAACAGTTAGAAGAAAAGCTCGCCCAATCTATCGATCCAAGAAAACTCCCATTAGCTGATATTATTATTGCTAAAACTTTTGGGAAAAGATTTCCCCACCTTTCCGGATATCAACGACATTTGATTAGAACAATGACTTTAGTTGGTTTAAAAGGTTATACAATTATTTTAGGTCGGGGTGCTAATTTTCTTTTTCCACAAGCTTTAAACATTCGAATGATCTGTCTACTAGACCAACGAATTATCTGGCAGATGACCTATGAACATATTTCTAGACCAGAAGCAGTAAAAAGAATTGAGGAGTCGGATAAAGAGAGAAGAGAATTTGTTGAATCTCTTTTTAATCATAACCATTGCAAAGCTTATCATTACGATCTGGTTATTAGAACTGGATCAGATATAACAGTTGAAGATGCCACCAACATTATTATCGACCTTACGAAGAGAAAATTTAAGATCTGACTAATGACAAATGACAAAATTCAAATAACAATTGAATTACAAATAACAAATTACTAATAACAAAACTGTTTTAAACATTTGATATTTGTGATTTGAGTTTCAATTGTAGATTTGTTATTGGTTATTTTAATTTAGTTGTAGTTTGATGGAGGGGCTCATCGTGGTTTTGATGAAAGCATTCTGAATATGGGATTTTCCGACGGCATCTAAAAATTTTTCTGCATTGGCAATTAAATTTTTTTCTTCGTTTGAGACTTTTCCAATCATTTGATGAATAAGAGGGAATTTTGCTTCCGTTTTCCACCTCAGCATCCCCTTTTCAAATTTTTTTACAACTTCTTCCGGTTTTGTTGAAACTGTCCCCGCCTTAGGATTTGGCATAAGACCTTTAGGACCTAAGACTTTGGCAAATTTAGCCAATTTTGGCATGAAAGAAGGATGAGTAACCAAAACATCAAACTCAATTTTGCCTTTTTCCAAATCACTTAAAACAGTGTCATCCACAACTTTTACCCGAACAATTTTGCCAGTTGAAAACGGTAGCTCAACTTCCCCTTTTAGACCTGTTTCATCGACAACAAAATGAAGTTCTACTGATTGATCAAATTTGGGTGCTTTGATTTTTTTTAATAATAAAACAGCCTCATTCAAAGAATAATATTTATTTCTGTCAATCATTTTTCTCGCTTCTTGATAGTTTTTACCATGTAAATTAACGGTCGTGGTTTTTGGAGATTTCTTTTCCTTTTTTTTAACGACGATGGGTTGGTCAAGATCAGATTTCACGTCCTTATTTTTGATCATTTTCTTTTCCATTGATTTGGCTTTTTGCTCTTTCTTCTGTTTTTCTTCGACTTCTGTATCTCCGATTAATCTTGGTTTTACTTTTCCCATAATATTAAATTATTAAATTTTTATTTTTCTACATCAATCCCCATACTTCTTGCTGTTCCTGCGATTATCTTCATTGCAGCTGGAATATCGTTCGCATTTAAGTCGGCCATTTTTTCCTTAGCAATTTCTTCTAACTGAACTTTTGTCAACTTGCCAACTTTTTCTAAATTCGGTTTCCCAGATCCTTTTTGCAACGACAGTTTCTTTTTAATCATAGCTGCTACCGGTGGCAATTTTGTGACAAAAGTAAAACTTCTATCTTCAAAAACAGTAATAACGGCTGGAATAATTTGACCCTTCATTTTAGCCGTCTTAGCATTATATTCTTTGATAAACTCCATGATCGGCACACCATGCTGACCTAAAGCTGGGCCAACTGGAGGCGCCGGAGTTGCTTCTCCCGCTGCTAGGTTTAATTTGAGAATGATTTTAATTTTCTTTGCCATATTATAGTTTTGTCACTTGTAAAAAATCTAGCTCTACTGGTGTTTCTCTATCAAATATTGAAACTAACACTTTAATCTTTCCTTTTTCTTCATCTATCTCCTGAATACTTCCAAGAAAGTCTGAAAAAGGTCCGTCTGTGATTTTAACTGCTTCTCCAACGGAAAACTTTGATTTAAACTTCGGTTGTTCTTGTTTGACAAATTTCATGATTGCTTCAACCTCTTTATCTGAAATTGAAGTTGGTTTGAGTCCGGCGCCAACAAATCCGGTCACTCCTTCAGTGGTTCGCACTACTAACCAGGAGTCATCATTCAAAATCATATTAACTAAAATATAACCAGGGAAAACTTTTTCTGTGGTCTTTGTTTTTTTACCTTTTTTAACAACAATAACTTCTCGAGTTGGAACTACTATCTCAAATATTTTATCTTCTACTCCTAGACTTTTTACTCTTTGTTCAAGCGCCTGTTTAACCCGTCCTTCATAGCTAGTTTGAATATGAATAACATACCATTTAGGCTGAGGACCCTTTGGGGCGACCGGAACATTGGTTTTTAAAGCTTCTGTTTGTTCTTTAGCAATTTGCGTTTGATCTAACATAAAAAAATTATCTAAATTTGGTTATGAATTCTAATCCTTTCGCCAACAAGATGTCTATTATACCCACATAAAGTCCAATTATCAAGGAAACAATTATGACGATTGTTGTCAGTCTAATAGTCTCTGCTCTAGTAGGCCAAGTGACTTTCTTGAGTTCACCAACAACATCAGTGGCAAAATTAGGATTAATTTGTTTATTTACCATTTAGATATTCTAACATAAATTTTGTTATATTTAAACTATGTCTAAAGAAATCATACATGCATTAATTCTAATTTTGACAATTGTTTTGACCTTTATCTTTCCCAAAACTAATTTGGCTCAATATAACCTTCAAATTAGTGCCGGTCTTTTTATCCTTCTCTATTTGACAAAAAAATTTATTGTTTCTAAAAATATTTATTCACGTTTAATTGAATCTGTTATTTTTTCTTTGGTCATCATGGGGATTGTTAATTCAACCGGTGGGTTGACTTCACCTTTCTTCTTTCTCATTCATTTCCTTCTTTTCTCGCTGTCAATTATTCTTGAACCAATCATTTCCATTACCACAACGGTTACATTAATCATTTTTTTTCTTTTAAATTTACCAGCTAACCAAGACTTTAAAACTTTGATGCCAATTATTTCTCTGGCTTTTATTACACCATTTGCCTTGTTTTTGGGGCAGGAAAAAATTGAAAGTGAAAAATTGAAAGTGAAAAGTGAAAAAACTAAGGAAAATACTTTTCTATTTTTATCTTTGATTTTAAAGAATCATTTGAAAAATATAAAAGAAGCCGCTCAAAATTATGCTGGAGATCATCAATTGGAAGTTATCAAGAAATCAACTCGTCAGATGGAAAAACAAATTGAAAAGTTTGAAGATGGTATTTAGTATGAAGTATTTAGTATTTAGTATTAAAACAATTTTTTTCTGTTTCCTTCTTTATACTTTATACTTTATACTAAATACTCATGTCTCAGCCATCCCCATGGACTCTTCCCGCTTCAAAATTGAATCAGCCAATGTCGAAGTGGCCGGAGGTAGTAAAAGTTCTAGCAGTTATAAGTTGTCTGATACGGTTGGTCAGTTGGCGGCTGGGCAATATTCTTCTGATGGCTATATTGTTAAGGCCGGCTTTCAGTATCTTAACTTAATTTCTCCTTTCCGTTTTTCAATTTCTAACACTAATATCAATTTTGGAGTATTAGTTCCTGGTACTCCATCAGTCGCAACAACTAACTTGACAGTATACTTTAGTGAGGTTGGACAGTATCAAGTGACTGCAATTGAAGAAGGACCATTAAAAACTCAGTCTGGAAAAGCAATTCCTGACACTAATTGTGACGGTGGGACTAATAATACCTGTAATGAATCTTTAGCAAAAGTTTGGGCGGCAATTTCTTCTTATGGTTTTGGTTATAGTATGTCTGGAAATGATATTCCCACAGATTTTATTGATGAAACTTACTTTCGGCCATTCTCTGACTTAACAGTGGTAGAGTCTCCAATAATCGTTATGGCAAGTACCAGCGTTGGAAAAAATCGCTCCTCAACTGTTACTTTTAAAGCCAATATTTCATCAATCCAACCAGCAGGCAGTTATCAAACAGTTATTAATTTTGTAGCAACACCATCGTATTAAATAAACAAATAAACAAATGATAAATAAACAAATCAATTTCAAATTTCAAATTTCAAATTTCAAATTCATGTTTTTATTTCTTTATTTCTTTATTTCTTTATTTCTTTATTCAGGTAATGTTCAGGCTCAGCAAGTCTCCCTCTCTCTTTCTCCTCCACTGCTCGAGCTATTTATTAAACCAGATAAATCAATTATGGTTGCTTATAAATTAGAAAATCTTGGTGATCCTACTTTTTTAAATTTAAAAATTCTACCTTTTGAAGCTAAAGATAATCTTGGAAATATCAGAATTAAACCGGAATTCGAAGGCCCGGTGAGGTTTAGCTTAGATAACTCAGATTTAAAGCTTGATCAACCGTTTTTTTTAAAAACTAATTCCTCGCAGCAAATTTTACTCCGAATAAGAATACCAGAAAATATTACGGACGGTGATTATTACTATACTCTCCTTGCCGAAGCAACTCCACCAACCGCCAGTGAAGGGATTGGATCCGCTCGGGTTAAAACCACAATCGGTTCAAATATCTTGGTAACTATTTCTAATTCCGGCAACGTCGATATTAAGCCAAAAATTTCTCTTTTTTCCATCAAAGGTGGTTTAGTTTTTAGCCAGAATGTTAGAATATTTGATAGCTCAGATAAGATTCCAGTAGTTTTATCCGTTGTTAATAAAGGAAAAAATACTATCAAACCGGAAGGTCAGATTACCCTAAAAGGTAATTTGGGAGAAACAGCAAAATACGATATTATTTCAAAAAATATTTTAGCAGAATCGGAGCGATTATTGGAGGCCACGCCATCGGCCTCCTACAGCACCCCTACAACATTGATTTTATCCGGATTTTTTGTTGGTAAATACAGTCTTTCAACCCAAATTATGTTTGGAGAAAATTCTCCAACAATTTTTGGCCTTACAACATTCTATGCTTTTCCATTCAAGATATTGGGGGGAATATTATTGGCAACTATAATTATAGTATTCATTATTAAGAGAAGAAAAGAGGAATAAATAAAAATTTCTAATTTCTAATTACTCTAATTGACCTAAAAAATATCCAATGAACGATTTCCAATTGGAGTTTGGGAATTGGGACTTGATTAGATCAATTAGAAATTAGGTAATTGATCTGTTGTTTGAAATTTATTCAGGGTATCTATCATCAAAAAAATCCTTTCTTAACAATCCATTAGACTACTTTTGTAGGTTATAAGCGATTGACACTAATAATGACAAATGACAAAATTCAAATAACAATTGAATTACAAATAACAAATTATTAATAACAAAACTGTTTTAAACATTTAACATTTGTGATTTGAGTTTCAATTGTAGATTTGTTATTTGACATTTGTTATTTTATTGAAAATTATGAGTAATTTTATAAAATCATTTTCGCCTTTATTTAAAAGGTTGAAACTGAAAAAATATTTATTGGAAATTATTCTCTTGTCAATTGCTATATTCTTGACCATTATTGCTTTGATTATTTATGTAAAAAATGGTCAAACAACAAATGAGATTAATTCTTCTGAGGCTTTACCAAGCCTAAATACTAGCACTGACAAGGTTGATATTTTTGTCGATGTTTCGGGATCAGTAAAAAAACCGAATCTTTATCAGGTGAATTACGGGGCAAGGATAAAAGACGTTATTGATAAAGCCGGTGGTTTATCTGACGAAGCCGATGTAATGTTTTTTAATCGTAATTTTAACTTGGCTAGAGTTGTTTCCGATCAGGAAAAAATATATATCCCCTCAGCAGTGGAAATTAATAATGGAATCTTTATTCAAAACCAACGAACGCTGGATTATACATCGCCAACAACAAGTACGGTCATTGCGAACAATTCCCCTACAGATACGGATAGCCAAATAATTAATCTTAATTCCGCAACAATTGAAGAGCTTGACCAACTGCCAGGAATTGGGCAGGTAACGGCAAATAAAATCATTACTAACAGACCATATACGATATTGGAGGAGTTGCTGACAAAGAAAGTGGTTAATAAAGGGGTATTTGAGAAGATCAAAAATCTAATTAGTCTATGATCTCACCTTCAATTTTTACTAGTGTAATAAATTCTTACTTGCCCGAGCCTCATGCGTCGCTTTTAAACGGAATAATTTTTGGAATAAATTTAAGGACTACAAAAGAGTTTTACCAACAACTTAAAGTCGTTGGACTCTTGCACTTAGTTGTTCTTTCAGGAATAAATATTACCATACTTTCATCTATGATTAGCTCGTCAACAAAATTTCTTAGCAAACTCTTCTCTACTCTGATAACGATACTAGTGATAATATTCTTTGTTATATTTGTAGGACCTCAGGCCCCAATTATCAGAGCTGCCTTCATGGGCTTACTTACACACGTAGCAATTATAACTGGAAGAAAAAATTATTCTTTATATGCTCTTTTTCTTTCTCTAATTTTTATCTTAATTTTTTGGCCCGACTGGTTAAAGACAGTTTCCTTGCAACTTTCATATGGAGCTACTTTAGGGATTGTTTTGTTTGGGCAAGGTAAAAATAATAATTGGATTATAAAAAATCTACGTCTAACTTTGGCGGCCCAAGTTTTTACCGTACCAATAATCTTTTTTTATTTCAAACAGATATCCTTAATCTCTCCGCTGGCGAATTTATTAGTGGCCGAAACAATTCCTCCCCTTATGATTTTTGGTTTTCTAACGGCTATTTTAGGAAGGATTCATTATTTTCTAGGATATATTCCTAGTTTACTCTGTTATGGAATCTTGAGCTATCTTGTCTGGGTTATTAAAACGTTGGCAAAAATACCATTTGCGTTTTTTAATTTTTGATTATGTTTGAATCACCTGTCAAAAAACGTGACATAATTTTATTTTCTTTTTTTTCGTTTGCAATTGTTTTTTGTATCTTTTTATCTTCATTTTTTGACGAACGTACAAAAATAGTCTTTTGTAATGTTGGACAGGGCGATGCTGCCTATATTAGAATTAAAAACAAAGTTGACGTTTTGATTGACGCCGGCCCGGATAAGAGTATTCTTTCATGTTTAGGTAAATATATGCCGTTTTGGGACCGAAAAATTGAATTGGCCTTTTTAAGCCATCCAAATAATGATCACTATAATGGTTATTTTTTTATTACCGACCGTTACAAAATCGATAAGTTTATAACTGTTAACACATCAAGCTTGATTGTGAGCAAAACCTATAAAAAACTTCTCAGTAAAATATCTGAAAAAAATATACCTATTATTTTTAAATATTCTGGGGATAAAATCGCATTGGAAATGGGCGAGTTACAACTTTTGTGGCCGCCTCGTGGCTTCAATTCTTCAAATGATAATGATTTTTCATCTGTAATTTTGTTTAACAGTTTGCTATTTACCGGCGATTCCTCACCCTTTGTTTTAGGTAGATTGTCCCACGGTGCTATCGGAAAGGTTAACGTTTTAAAAATACCCCATCATGGCTCAAAAAACGGCCTGACTAAAAACTTTTTAAACTTAGCAGACCCATCTATAGCAGTGATAAGTGTTGGAAAGAACAACTCATACGGCCATCCAAGCAAAGAGGTTTTGGACATGTTGAAGGCCAAGAATATCAATATTCGACGGACGGATGTGGAAGGAGATATTGTTTTTAACTTAAAAGAATAGATTTAATTTCTTTGAAGATATTCCATCCCTCAAACCCAATCCAACTCTCGCCTATCAATTCTTTTGGAAGCCCAGGATCCTGACGGAGTAAATTAATATATTCGCCAATAACTTTTCTCAATTTATCAACTTTTTCATCTCCCGAAGACAAAATTTCATGCCATTTTTTGAAAAGCTCACGATAAGATTTGTCTAGATTCGATTTACCCCATACTTTTTCTATTAGGAATTCACGATCGCCAAAAGTGTGATCAGCTTCAAAGGCTTGGATATATTTTTCTTCCTCTTTTTGGGAGGTTAATAATTTTAAAGTGGGCAAAATAGGATGTGGAGTAAGCCAAAATGATCTGTGCCATGGACCCAGCCCCCAACCTTGCATTTCTCGGCGTAATCGATCACGAATTTCCCGTTTTTTTTCCGGAATTTCATAAGAAATAATCCTCCATTTACCATTCCATTTTTCTCGTTGGAATCTAAAAAAAGGAAACTCTAGACATAATTCCAAAAATCCTTGATTGGTTAATTTATATTGATTTTGGTTATTTGAACTTGTGATTTGGGATTTCTCTATCAATCCTTCCTTGATTATCCCTGATAATGTTCCTCTTGTTTTTTGATTTAAAGAAAGATCAAAGATTTTTTGTATTTTTTCGTCAAGGCTTATGGAGGCAAATTCAACGTCTGAGAGTAAATATAAAGCAAGTAATATTTTCGTTCGTCTTTCTTTTATTGCCATATGAATAACAATGTAACAGACGCAATTTTTTATGTCAAGGGGTAAATTCCCAATATCAAAAACTTTAAAAAGAGGTAATGTTTGTTATATACTTTGAATAAGTAGTATGAATAAAATAAATTTTTTATTCTTGAAATTAGCTATTATTCTTATAATCCCCTTTCAATTGGCAGTTCTATACGGGAGAGACATCGCTAACCACAAGGGAGAGGTTGCCGGTATTCAAGTTGCAGCCACCATTGGTGATCGTCGTGTTGATCTATACGGCTACACTTCACCTCAAGCTTTGATAACTTTGGAGGGAATTGGGATATACAATAATACTTATGCTGACAACAACGGCTATTTTATTTTATCTGCCCTCTATTCATCTCTTTCACCGCGTGAAGCCTGTTTGAGCTCTAAAGATCAATTAGGAAGACTTAGCCCGCCTGTCTGCCTACCTTCATTTCCTGTTGATAAAGATATTAGAATTGGCCCGGTGATTATGCCTCCGACTGTTTCTCTTGATAAAAAAGATTATTATGTTGATGATAAGGTTATCCTAAGTGGACAAACTATACCGAATACAGAGATCGACCTCTCAGTATTTGGAGACTCAGATAATACTTTATCATTAATAAGAACTGTTGAAGCTTTCACGTTTCCGAAGTTAAAAGTTAACAGTGACGATAAAGGTAATTTTTCAGTTGATTTACCATCCTCGGCTCCGGAAAAGTTTCGCTTATTTGCTCAAACTTATTTTAATAAACTTTCATCTTCAACCAGCAACAAGCTGAGTCTGGAAATTATGCCAATTTGGATGATAATAGTAAAAAATTTTTTGTCACGATTACTTGAATTCGCTATAGTCATTGAAATAATTTATATTCTTTATGTCCTAAAGGATCATTTTGAAGAAAAATCAATCGTTTTATATCAAAAACACAATCTTCCAACAGTAATTAATTAAATACTATATGTGCTTTTTGATTTAGCGCCGTATCATCGATTCTAATTTCTAGAAAGTACTCACCCGCTTTTGTGGTAGAGATATCAAAATATGCTTTTCCATAGCTGTCTGTCAAGCCTTGAACTGCTTCGATATTTAACGAAGAATCAGATCTGACATATATTTTTTTGCCCAAAACCCCCAACCCTTGATTATTTAACACAAAAACTGTCAATCTAATTTTTTCCTGTCCATTAGCTCTAGCTTGCGATGGAGTACTGAAAATATATGAGTTATCTACGGAAAAAGTTGCCTTACTTACATCTGCTCTACTTCTAAAGTATCTAACTTCGTAAAGCCCAAAGATACCAATAAAAATTACTATAACTGAGAGGGAAATTAAGATAAGAAGAATTGATCTTTTCATTATTTTTAATAATAAACTGATACGAGGTTAATGTCAACCAACGATTTTAACAACTATAGGTAAATATTTAACATTAATCTTTGCGGTATACATATAAAAAGGGCGCTAAAACAAGCTAAATTGAATTTATTTTAAATTAGCAGTTGAAAATATTAAGTGACAAATTAAATAAATTTACCTAATTAACTAATTAATCTAATTAACCTAATTACTCTAATTGACCTAAATAATTCCCAATCCCCAATTCTCCTGACTTTTTGGTCATTGGTATTTAGTGCTTTATTAGAAATTAGGTTAATTAGAAATTAGAAATTTATCAAATATTAAAGAAATCTTTCATTTTTAATTTATCACTCCCCTTTTTTAGTAATATATGCTATAAGTCTAATGATATCTATTGATATATTAACGTTCTATAATATTTTATGCGGTTATTCTATTAAATACGTTTAAATATAACCATAAAGAATGATTCTTGAGTAGCCCCTACCCTATCATAATATATACAAAATACCCTTGACAAGCCACTCATAACTACCCTATTATGAAATTGTATGCCCAAAACGTATAATCTTTATAATCTAGAAGCCCCATTCAAAGAATATCTAGTTGCGGGAAACCAAAAAGCCGTTTCTATTAAAAACTACCTATCCGACTTCAGACATTTTGCCGGATGGATAATATCAAAGGGTGAACACAGGGGTTCGCCCCTACAAGAAACAGTCACGTTAAATGATATTTCCGAATATAAATCATATTTGGAATTAAATAATATTCCCAATAAAACCATCAACCGTCGCTTGTCAACACTCCGAAAATTTTGCTCTTTCTGTATTTCTCAAGGCTGGATGAAGGAAAACCCAGCCAAACAAATAAGCAACATTTCGATAAAGACTGTCTTTAACCAAAGACAGTCTTTAAATAAGGCTTCTGAAAGCCCTAACGATGAGTTCTCATCCCCGTGGAGACGGATCAAATCCAGTCTGAATTCCCTCCTTCGAGGGAATGACAAACAACAACCTTCTCCATCATCTGTCATCCACGATCTATCATCTAATTTTGGCTTACAACACTACATCGCCTTTCTCATCATTCTCGTCTTCGTTTCCGTCATGGGAGCCGGAATCTATAATCAATTTTTTGTTAAAAATCGAACTTCACTTGCCTATCCAACATCATTAACAAAAGCTGGTCGGATTCTTTCTTTTCAAGGCCGGCTAACTGATACTTTAAGCAACTCCATCACAACATCAACCAATGTTCAATTTAACCTATACAGCCTATCTTCAGGTGGCAACGCCCTATATAGTACAGGTGTCTGTTCGGTAACACCTGGCCAGGATGGAGTTTTTTCTGCATTAATTGGTTCAAGTTGTGGAAGTGAGATTGACTCCTCTGTTTTTTCAGAAAACACCAATGTATATCTTGGTGTCACAGTCGGGGCTGATGCAGAAATGACTCCACGCCAACAAATAGCAAATGTTGGTTATGCAATTAACTCTGAAACATTACAAGGCTTACCTCCGGGAACGAATGTTAACAACATCCCTTATATCAATTCTGACGGTAATCTGCTAATGTCCGTAAAATCACCAGGAATCAGATCCACATACACTTCAGCTGATTTTACTTTATCAAGCGCTAAGGCCGTAATTATTCAATCTGCAGGTACAGGTGATGTAATTATCCAGGCAACCGAGAGTGGTTCATTAAAATTTAGAACTGCTGGAACTACGGATACTTATGATAGGTTTGTTATTAACAATGCTGGAGAAGCAAAATTTTCAAGCACTTTATCACTAAGCCCTATCACATCTACTAATGCTGGAATTTGTGATACTCTATCTGCCGGAAAAATGTATTTCGATGGATCTGCAAACAAATTTTATTTTTGTAATGGAACTTGTTGGACCGATCTAAATGGTAACATTGTGTCCCAGGAGTTTAATAATGCTAATTCTTCATGTAGTACAGTTAATTGGAATTATTTAAATGGTTCCACCGGTGTCACAGGTGCAACCGGAGTAACGGGAGCAACGGGAATCACTGGACCAACGGGTGCAACCGGAGTTACGGGACCAACTGGGGCAACTGGTGCGACGGGTGCAACTGGAGTTACAGGTTCAACAGGAGTAACAGGGCCCACGGGGGCAACTGGAATTACAGGAGTTACGGGACCAACTGGTGCAACGGGCGTGACAGGACCAACAGGAGCTACCGGAGTTACGGGACCAACTGGTGCAACAGGTGTGACTGGACCTACGGGAGCTACGGGTAGAACTGGACCAACAGGAGCCACGGGTAGAACTGGACCTACGGGAGCTACGGGTAGAACTGGACCAACAGGAGCAACTGGAGTTACAGGAGCAACTGGAGTTACAGGAGCAACAGGTGTAACTGGACCAACGGGAGCCACAGGTGAAACTGGGGTTACCGGACCCACAGGAGCAACTGGAGTTACGGGCGTGACAGGACCAACTGGGGCAACTGGTGAAACAGGTGTGACTGGA
>Ga0265292_1000670_pt1 | contig 41529 bp, 38 predicted proteins | sample Munlanlewell296A_FD_189080 | JGI IMG/M metagenome (GOLD analysis project Ga0265292, IMG submission 189080) | Leachate microbial communities from a municipal landfill in Southern Ontario, Canada - Leachate well 296A | ecosystem: Engineered > Solid waste > Landfill > Unclassified | place: Canada... | reverse complement strand
CCTTAAAATATCATAATATCTAAACGGGCACATGTGTTCTCCACCTCCTCAGAAGTCTATATTTTTTGGTCGAAATACATTCTAACTGAGTTACAGGGTGTAGACCATGTGCCTTATCTTTCCTCCTCCCCCAAAGATTGAGTGAAATTTTCCATGGAATCGCGCGATATATAGGCAGAGAAAACAACTATCTTATTATTAGGAGGAAATAAATATGATTGGCATAAGAAGGGCTCCTTCTCCGAAACCGCACCAATTGAGGCCTATGGCAACTTCTGGTTCAGCTGGTTCAACTAAAAAATATGATACAAAAAATAATCAAGTTATAGTAGAAAAATTATCGCAATTAGCAAGAATGGAGCTAGCCGCTAGAACCGAACTGACAGCATCAATTGTTCCTACCTCTGGGGGCTATTATCGAGCCTCAACCGCTCAAGCGGAAGTTGCCAAGATAGTAGGTGGTTTTGCAGAATATCTTTCCCGAAACCCAAACGAATGTCCCTCTACAACAGATGAAGTTATTGCTTTTTTACAAGAAAAATCACAGGCTGATCCAAAGTGGATTAATGAAGTAGTTCGGGAACCGCTCGATGGATCCCATACCTTTGGCACAGCATGGGCTTGTGTGAATATTGCATTATCCTTTTTAGATAAATTTTTAATAAATATTTGAATATTAAGTTGTTTCCCCTTAGTGCCTGCCGGCAGGCAAGTCTTGGTGTTAAAATCCGGAAAGGGGATTCAACACAAAGGCACGAAGACACTAAGGAAACAGCCAACACTTAAGCTGATGGCAACCCTAACCCCAGCACCTATTGCGGTTTAAAAAATTGATCATTGCTCTCGTTAAATCAATTTCCGGAAAAACAAGTGGTTTATTCACTTCAACCTTGAAATGTTCCCCTAGTTGTTCTTCGGCATCATAAACACAACCGATGTGCTCCCTATTGAACATATATCCCAGTTCACCAAAGAGCGATAATTTAGTAATCCCAATCTCACGCAATAATCCAACGAGAATTTTCCAATCTGCTTTTTGCTGAGTCAAAGAGCCATATTCTGCTTCTGGTTCTTCCCAAAGGGGCGCAGGACAACGGCACCAAGTAGGAATGATAACTGTTGCCTCAGGTAACGGAAGAAGTTCAGAGACAGTCTCTTCAAGTCCAGAAGGGCGAATTAGGCGCGCATTTTCAATAAACAAGAATAGCGGCAAGGGCATTCTTGCTATCCGATTGTTAACACGTTGCAGATAATGCTTGTACGCTAGCTCTTGAACTTGGGTAGCGATAACTTGTCTCACAAGTTGCATCTCCTCTTCTTCTTGATCAAAGGAAGTTGAAGGGGAATAAATTTCATGGCGCGAAAAACAGGGGTGGATTAAAACTAACGCTTGCCCTTTTGCTTGCTTAATGGCAGCTTCCACTTTACTAATAGCCTGCCTTGAAGCAGGCAACGTCCTTCTGATATCTCTAATATTTACGACTGTCATACTAAAGTATCGAATGATATTTTAATAAATTGCAGATAATCGTCGAACACTTTTGCATGCTTCGCCTATATTTTGTATAATCAGGTTAGACCTCAAGGATAAGAATTAAGAAGAAGAATGAAGGTTTTTGTACGGAGGGATGGCCGAGTGGTTGATGGCGGTAGTCTTGAAAACTACTATACTCGCAAGAGTATCGGGGGTTCAAATCCTCCTCCCTCCGTTTGAGTAATGTGAACGGCGTATTGTGTAATATGTGCGTAAACCCTGCACATTACTCCGCACACTCGCACCGTACTCACTACAGCTTTGTTATGTTATTTAAAGGGTGTAATATATGTTCGACTTCGAAAATTTAAATGTTTACCAAAAATCGCGTGATATTCGAAAGAAAATTTTCACGTTGCTTTCTGACCGCAGCAAAGCCGATCGTTTTTTGGTCGATCAATTAAAAAGAGCCGTAATTAGCATAATACTCAATATTGCCGAAGGAACTGGCAAATCTTCAAAGGCAGACCGCAGGAATTTCTTCGTAGTTGCCCGTGCTTCCGTTTATGAGGTTGTAGCAGTAACTGATCTACTTTTTGATGATGGCATTATTTCAAAAGAAATTAAGGATGATTTATACATCGATTTGGAAACCATCTCAAAAATGCTACTTGGGCTGATTAATTCGTTGAAGTAGCTGCTGTTTTTTTTTGCAAATTATTACGCTGTAGTTTGTACAGTGTATAGCGTTTTGTGTAGTGGGTATTTTCCCATCACATTACACAAAACACATTACACAAGACATTCCCTTCCCCTACCCCGGCGGCCACTGCATGGGACGTCCACCAAGCAGATGAAAATGCAAATGGTCTACCGCTTGCCCAGCATCTCGTCCATTATTAACCACTATCCGATAACCGCTTCCGGTTAGCCCTTTTTCCCGAGCCAGTTTATTCATAATTTCAAATAAGTATCCAACAATGCTCGCATCTTTTATTTCTGCAATACCACTAACATGTTCTTTGGGAATTGCTAGCATATGCACCGGAGCCTGCGGATTAATATCTTTAAAGACCAATACTTTTTCATCTTCGTACACAATTGAAGCAGGGATCTCTTTATTTACTATTTTACAAAATATACACATTACACACTCCTCCGTACACAAGACATTCCCCCTAGCCGATGGGCATCGAAATAAAATTCTTTATTTTTTCTTTCATGTATTCTGTTTTGGATAATATTTCGGCTGCTTCGGCACGCGTCAGCGGAGCATTGGGATTAAAGCGCTGATCTGACAAATATTCAAAAAGACCAACTTCCTTAGAAGAAGCAAGAGCCGGCGAAGAAGTATGCACAACAGGCATGTCAGGAAAGACTTTTTCCTGTATTTTATCTTTAACGTATAGACCGGAAAAATTGGCAAAAATCACCGCCGCTTCTGCCCGCGTTACCACTTTTTCGGATCGAAAAGTATTATTAGAATAGCCTTGCATATATTTGCGAGCAACAGCAACTGTAATATACGGGGCAGCCGGATCTGATGTCCGCAGATCCGAATAATAAATCCTCTTATACTCAGAAAGCTTAAAGCCCTTAGCCTTTACCAAGATTTCAGCTAGCTCTCCCCGAGTAACCGGCAGATCCGGCCGAAAAGTACCATCCGAGAAGCCGGGCATGATATTCATGGTCGCCAGATATTCTATCGGCCTGCCAGCCCAATAATTTTCAGGAACATCGGTGTAAGTTTTTAATATTGGTTTAGGAACTACAATCGGAGGAGGCAGAGGACTACCGGCCAATTTTTGGATCAGTTTTTTCTTGGCACTTGGTTTATAATCAAGATATCCGATTGAGAAAAAGTGAGTAGTATTTTCGCCAATCTCACCATATTGGTGATAGGCATAATCAAAAGCAAATCCCCAGAGATTTAAACCCAGCCCAGCAGTGAAATTATTTTCTAGTCCCACTCCAGCGGTATCCGCCTTAGGCTTTTGGTCAAGACCAAAACGCAAGGCTAGTATTTCTAGAGGATAATATTCAACACCTGTATGAATAGCATGGGGATAATTATCGCCTCGTATCAATTCATAATCGAGCATTAAATTTATTTCTTGGTCTTCATTTTGACGAAAGGCCTTGTCACCTAATATTTTAAAACTGCCGCCAATACGCAGAACTGGGGGGAGAGAATTCTCGCTGCCAGTATTACTGAAAGTGAAAAGATTTTTTGCATCCAGACCCAACCGCGCCCATTGGCTGGTCTGCCAAAGTAATCCTATGTCAGCATTGTATCCTCTTCCATTATCAGCCTCCATCGTCGTTCCCCCACCAGTATATCCCTGAAATAAATATTTAAAATTTGCACCGACAGACACATTTTTTATTTTAAGGGATGTAAAACGATTTAATTCGCTCGCCCAGGAGAGAAAGAGCATGCCATTGTTATAATTGCTTAAGCCGGTTACTTCGACCGTTGAGGCAGTAACTGATACAATCGGAATTCCACCCACCCCTGCTCCAACGTAACCAATACCAATCATTCCCAAAGCAGAATTATTAGCGATCCCGACCTGCAAATAATTGGCATCCGCCAGCAGCGAACCACTCATGCTGGTAAATTTTAGGCCATTGCTAAGGGTTAAAGCCGCTGGATTGGTAAAAATAGCTGAGGCATCATCTAATCCGCCAGAATAGGCATTACCCATCCCCAGCGGGCGAGCCCCTGTACTAATGTCAGTCAAATCCACCACGGCAAAGACCGGTGAAGAAAACACCAAACTCAAAGAACAAAACACAAAATAAGCCACAAATTTAAAATAACAATTATTTTTCACTATATTTATTATCACCCGACCTAATTTCAATGTCAACATAATTATGCTAAAATGCCTTTATGAACACAAAGATTCGCAATTTTTGCATAATTGCGCATATTGATCACGGAAAATCCACCCTGGCAGATAGGTTACTTGAATTCACCCACACAATCTCTAAACGCGATATGCAAGACCAAGTATTAGACACGATGGATCTTGAGAGAGAACGTGGCATTACTATTAAAGCTCAGGCCATCCGCATGGAATACAAAGGTTATATTTTAAATTTAATTGACACGCCCGGCCATGTTGACTTTACCTACGAAGTATCAAGATCCCTAGCCGCCTGTGAGGGAGCATTGCTTTTGGTCGATGCTTCACAAGGGATAGAAGCCCAAACCTTAGCCAATTACAACCTGGCTCTTAACCATAATTTAACCATTGTCCCCATAATTAATAAGATTGATCTGCCGGGTGCAGAAGTAGAGATGGCTAAACAAGAATTAATTAAGACCCTTGGATTTGACGAAAAAGAAATCCTGCAAGCCTCCGCCAAAGAAGGGATTGGAATTGAGGCAATCCTTGACGCAATTATTGAACACATTCCTGCCCCGCAAGGCACTGCCGATCAACCGCTGCAAGCTTTAACTTTTGATTCGCATTATGATTCTTATCGCGGAGTTATCGTTTATATCCGAATTGTGAACGGGATTTTACGCAAAGGCGACATGATTCGTTTAATTGGCACCGGTAAAGAATTTGAGGCACTCGAAATTGGGACTTTAAAAATTAATCTAATGCCACGGGATACCCTTTTCGCCGGCGAAGTGGGCTATATTATTGCTAATATTAAAACCATCGCCGACGCCCATGTCGGAGATACAATCACCACCGTTAAAGGTGGAACCGACATAGCCCTGCCCGGCTACCAGCAAATTAAACCGATGGTTTATTGCGGTTTTTATCCCATTAACGGCGAAGACTACAAATTACTAAAAGAAGCGCTCGAAAAGCTCCAACTCAACGATGCTGCCTTATTTTATGAGCCCGAAACTTCCGCCGCCTTGGGATTTGGTTTCCGCTGCGGATTTTTAGGACTACTCCATTTAGAAATTACCCAGCAAAGACTCACTCGCGAATTCAATCTAGGACTAATTGCCACCGCCCCAAACGTAATCTACAAAATTAATTTATTTCATGGCGAGCCATTATTTATTGACAATCCCGTCAAATTCCCCGATTTTGGTAAAATTGAATCAATCGAAGAGCCCTATTTTAAAGTCAGTGTTTTCTCTCCCGCCGAATATGTGGGAGCCATTATGACCCTGGCCAATGAAAAGCGCGGTATTTATATCAACATGGAATATATCGATACTAAACGCGCCATGATTACTTATGAAATGCCGCTAGCCGAAGTAATTATTGAGTTTCACGACTTGTTAAAATCGGTTACTAGAGGTTACGCCTCCATGGATTATGAACCAATTGGCTATCGTCCTTCCGATCTGGTTAAGCTCGATATTATGATCAACCATGAACCAGTTGATGCTCTTTCATTTATTGTCCATCGCGATCGAGCCCCTTATTTTGGAAAAAAGTTATGTGAACGCTTGTTAGAAGAAATCCCCAAGCAAATGTTTTCTATCCCGATCCAGGCCGCCATTGGCGCCAAAGTAATTGCCCGTGAAACCATCAAAGCCAAACGCAAAGACGTTTTGGCCAAATGTTACGGCGGCGATATTACCCGTAAACGAAAACTATTAGAGAAACAAAAAGAAGGCAAAAAGAAAATGAAGATGATTGGGCGAGTAGAAATACCACAGGAAGCTTTCCTTGCAGTCCTTAGGATTAACAATTAACCTCATTTATATACCTTGACTTAATTGAAATTAACTTCGCAAATTGACGATAATTATATAGAACAAGGAAAACCCAATGAATAAAGTTAGCAGATTATTGTCTTTGGCTGTCAATTCGCCAAAGCACGACCCATTCAAAACAATGCAAGCAATCCGTGAGGCAAAACCATCAGGACATTTTATAAAAAGAGCCATTGCCAAGTTACAGCCAAACTGCCTGGTTGAATTGAGAGCACTAAGGAATGTCCGTATTCAAATGCGTGGGGATGGTTTAACTGATGCTGCAATAAAAGCGTTTTTACGAGGGGAAAACAATATATCAAGCTGTTGTATTCATCCAGCAATTAGGCCAGAAATGTCAACGGATGGTGACTGGGAAGCAATATTTTATTCATTTTTAAATGGTTTGTTCAGCCGTATTATATTGGCCCAAGATCGTAACAATGGCACTCAAGGGTGCCTTTTAATTGGCGCTGATTTTTATCAGCCAAGGGTTCCGCGCAAACATCTTACACCCCAAGATTTAATGAGTGGCCTTTTTGTAGGAGATGCTGATGACATCGGTGAAGTATTTGGGAAGCATCGCATTGCGATTAGACTACCCAAGGACAAACTTGGAGACAGGCCGGTTGAAAAGTATTTTCCTTTTGATAGCTCCCCTCATCCTTGCACAATTAGGCAGGATCTTTACCCCCAATTACCACGCAACCTGGCGTTAACACTTATCCATCAATTATCAGACGTTGCTTATATGAATTTACTAATTTTCGCCCGACACGTTTTAGCCAATTTACCAAAAAAGCCCCCATTATACGACGCAATGTCTGAGGCAACGCGTCTTTCTAGCGTACACCGCTGTACAAGAAATATCTTATTTTATCAACTTGGTGGTGACGGGGATCCAATAACCTATGATATTTTTAATGGGATCATTCAACGGGCATTACATGATCTACCATCAGGCAATTAAGTTGCTTTTTACTGCTAAATTTGATAATAAAGCAGTGTGAACACCTTCAGTCTTTACATCCACATCCCTTTTTGCAAACAGAAGTGCCATTACTGCGATTTTGTGTCGTATGCGGGGAAGGAAGATTTGATTGAGAGCTATGTTGAGGCCTTAATTCGCGAAATCCAATCTCTAATTTCTAATATCCAATTTCCAATTTCTACTATTTATATTGGGGGCGGCACTCCAACGCTGCTCGAACCCAAGTACTACGATAAAATAATTAATACAATCATTTGTCATTTGTCATTGGACATTTGTCATTCTGAGGTCTCCATCGAAGCCAATCCCGGAACCGTTGACCTGGCCAAACTGAAAGCTCTCCGTAGCATGGGCATCAACCGGCTAAGTCTCGGTGCGCAGTCGTTTAATGATGATATGCTTAAAATGCTGGGAAGAATTCATACGGCTAAAGAAATTTATGAAGCTATCGACAACGCCCGCAAGGCTGGGTTTGACAACATTAACCTCGATTTAATTTTTGCCCTCCCCAACCAAACGCTTGATCAATGGAAAGCGGATCTTTCTGAAGCAATCCATCTAAAATCTAACCATCTATCCATCTATAACTTGCAGATCGAGGAAAACACACCTTTCCAAAGGAATGGTTATTGCAAGCTTTCCGACGAAGAAGAGTTGGCGATGTATGAATATGCCATCGAAGAGCTAACGGCTAACGGCTTACTGCAGTATGAGATAAGCAATTTCGCCGTTCCAGGATTCGAGTGTAAGCATAATCTTAATTATTGGCTCAACGGAAATTACATTGGTATCGGCGCCGGCGCACATTCGCATTGGAATGGGAAGAGATGGGCTAATACTGATTCGGTGGAGGCGTATATCGGTGGAGGTTGCGTCGGGAGAATCGGTGAGCGTACGACGTCTGACGTACTACGTCCGACGCCTGACGATTCCCAAAACGCCCCCGATCAACGTGACACGCTAATCATGGGACTACGCTTACTTGATGGGATCCCCCGTAGCAAATTCAATGGCTTTGAAAAAGAAGTAGCAGATTTAATCACGGAAGGTTTACTAGAACAAGCCAACGACAACTATCGCTTAACCCGCCACGGTCTCTACCTGGCAAATGAAGTGTTTAGAAGGTTCGTATAGGAAAAAACTATGCCCTTCGGTATGATTGATGCAAGGCAGCCATTTGCTCCTCTCCAAACGTACATTGGCAATCAATTAAAAATGCAAAAGGAGGATTTTTTTCAGCAGCAGCAGCAAAAAGCTCTGATGCCTTACTTCCCCTGCCTAGTAACGATAAGATACGCAGCAAATCATAAATCATTCCGGCTTCCATGTAAGTATCCCCAGCCATTGTTATTTCATCCCAACAATTAGAAGGGGCATCAGCTAAAATCGCATGCAAAGCTTCTCCGCATCTATCAGCTAATCCACGCTTGGCCGTTAGTTCTAAAGCCTGCCGTTCCGGATTAGAATTAACCACTTTTTTGCACAAGGCAAGGCTTTGTTGCAACTTTTCCATTGCCTTTGGCAAATTTGCTTGCGGTTGAAGCGCCAACCATTGCCAAAAAATATGTCCTCTTAGTCCTCCAAAATCAAAAACATCTATCTGTTCAATAAATTCATCAATACCAATATGCCGCATTAGCCATAAACATTGCCCTGCCAACTCTTGTTCCCTACCCGTCCAATCCAAAACCATTAATCGTTGAAGTTCATTTCGACAATCTTCTAAGGTGAAGATCCTGTCTTCCCGAAAAGCAACTGGATGGTCTAAAAGCGCCGAACATTCGCCCTCAATGTCTCCTTCTTCCAGCCCGATCTCAATTAGCCTGCGAGTAATAGCTAACGCCTTTTCCGGCTCATGCAATAATGCAATCATCAAACTTCCAGCAGTATAATGATCATTTTCAATGCCGGTTAACTCCGGAAACACCTCTCGTGTTACTGCCAGCAAGCGTCCAACCCCTTTTTGAGATAACGTCCGATAAATTGGATCATTGGTTGCCCGCCGAACCGCATGGGCAAAACCCTCATCTAAAGAACCGATTGGCAAGCACTTCCCGTAAGCAAAATCATTTTCATAATAAGTTCTGCCGTCCCAACCCAATACTAGACCATGGCCTAAAGTTGAATTAGTTGCACCTTGAAATAACTCAACCCGATCCAGGGGGCGCAATCCGGCATAAAAAGCCTCTTCGGTTCCACGATTTACTTTTTCGGGTTTACCTGGGCAAAAATCTATTACTGGCCAGGCAAGCGCTATTTTCCTTTGCACATCATCCAACACCTCCAAATATTCATGCAAGGCCAGAAAGGCAATTTTCTGTCTTAGAGTTCGCCCGGGAATGTCCGTCCTTTGGACTAAATCATGAAAGCTTAATTGCCAGGTAGAACCTAAAACAACCCTTGTAAGCCGCGAACCAAATGAGTCAAAATCATGATAGATTGCTCGCATATTCTCTCTAATAACTCCAACACTCCCTAGCAGCTGGACAAACTCATCGATCAATGCCGGGGTTCCGGGAGAAAAGACCGAAAGAAATGCCATTGCATGATCAGGAAAAACAACGCGATACGCTGAGGCTAAATTTACAAGGGAAGAAAGCGGAACCTTGCCCAAACCATTGTGTCCGCTACCCAGAGAAAACCTGAGTGGTAGAGCTGGGAAAAATCCATATTCCCGAACCCTATCCAACCTAAGATCCCTCAATCGAAATAAAATGGGATAAGTCTCTTTATGAGTCGTAGCAAAAAAGCCATTGGTTGTAATTTCGGCAGCATCAATTCCCAAATTGCGCGCACATTCCAAAGTATGGAATAATTTATCGAGATCGGCAAAAGGCTCTCCTCCGCTAATCGTGAGGATATTAATTCCGGACCGCTGCGCTGCAATCAATGCTGACTCTATCTGTTCTTTCGTCAATGCTTCTGTAGAATGCGGGCTTGATCCGGCAATACAAAATTCACAATTGCCTGGAACACACTTTCTGTGCAGCAGCATTCCTAATTGCCGAACCGGCAACCCCGGTTTTTTATATTTCAGTTTTTCAACAAGCGATAATCGTTGGCTGGTTATAGTGTCAAAAGGCATAATTATCTCCCAACATATGTCATCACTATTTACCAATAATTTCAATCTGCTTATTCCTCTACATTCCCCACACCTTGACACACCTCCCACCTCAATGTTAGAATTAGCACTCAAGCAAAGAGAGTGCTAAAATGACACAAGAAGAATTAAACGAGCGAAAACAAAAAATATTAAACGCTATTGTGCGTGATTTTCAGCATTCGGCTGAACCAGTAGGCTCACGGGTTATTTCCAAAAGCTACCTCCCCGACTATTCCCCCGCCACTATCCGCAACGAAATGGCCGACTTGGAAGAAGAAGGCTACATCATGCAGCCGCATACCTCTGCCGGCCGGATACCAACCGATCAAGGCTACCGTTTTTACGTTGATCGTTTAATGAAGGTTCTTCACCCGACCCCCCGAGAAGAAGAATTGATCCGTTCCACCCTCATGCAAACCCATAATATTGATGAGATTTTGCATCAAACCGCCAAATTACTATCTCATACCTTAGATTACACCTCTATCATTATTAATATGAGCTCCAGCAAACGCGTCTACTCGGCCGGGACTTCACATCTTATCCGCCAGCCAGAATTTAGGAACCTAAACAACATGCAAAAGATCCTAGAGCTGCTTGAAGAAGAAGAAATGCTAACTGAACTAATTCATGATTATTCTGATCCAGACGAAGTCACTATCACCATTGGCTCTGAAAATAAACATAAGGCGATCAAAGAATGCAGTGTAGTAGTTTCTTCGTACGAAATCGACCACGAAACAGCCGGCTATATTGGAATTATCGGGCCAACCCGCATGTATTACAGCAAGGCCACCACCATTGCCGATTACTTGGCCAAAGAATTATCCAAAGTTTTATCGACGGGTGAATTCTAATGACACATAAACACAAACAGCCACCCCACAATGAAATTGAACCAAAAGAGAAGATAGAGGAAATATCCGTAGAAAAAACGGAAGTTGAGACATTAAAAGAACAGTTGGCAGAACAAAAGAACCTTTACCTACGAGCTTTGGCTGATTTTGACAATTTTAAAAAACGCTCTGCCCTAGACAAAGAGCAATTCGTCCTTTTTGCCACCGAAAAAATTGTTACCGATCTTTTACCAATTATTGATGGCTTTGGTAGAGCCATTGATTCGGCCACAAAAGGCAATAGTCCGGACGAATTAATTAAAGGCCTGGCCATGATCAAGCGACAAATTGAAGATACTCTAAAAAAACATGGGGTAACCGAAATTGAGGCCAAGCAAAAAGCCTATGACCCCCATTTTCACGAAGCTATTCTGCAGAAAGAAGATGCTGGTCCGGAAGGAATAAACATTGAAGAATTACAGAAAGGCTACACATTAAACGGGCGGGTAATAAGACCAAGTATGGTTATTGTTTCTAAAAAGAAGGAGGATTTGTAAAATGGCTCAAGAAAAGATTATTGGTATCGATTTGGGGACCACAAATAGTTGTGTTGCGGTAATGATGGGCGGAGAACCAACAGTTATTCCCAATGCTGAAGGTGGGAGAACTACCCCTTCGGTGGTTTCATTCCAGAAAGATGGTTCGAGGACGGTTGGACAGGTGGCCAAGCGGCAATCGGTAACCAACCCCGAACATACCGTTTCTTCCATCAAGCGCTTCATGGGAAGACGCTTTGATGAAATCGGGACAGAATTAAAATATATCCCCTATCGCGTTACCGAAGGCGGCAAAGGCGAAGTAAAAGTTAAAATAGATGACAAGGATTTTACTCCTCCTGAAATATCAGCGATGGTCTTGCAAAAGTTAAAACAAGCCGCTGAAGAATTCTTGCGCGAACCAGTCAAAAAGGCCGTCATTACCGTTCCAGCCTATTTCAACGACAGCCAACGACAAGCCACCAAAGATGCTGGAACAATTGCTGGCCTCGAAGTAGTTCGTATCATCAATGAACCAACTGCAGCTTCACTGGCTTATGGATTAGACAAAAAGAAAAATGAAAAAATTGCCATTTACGATTTGGGCGGTGGAACATTTGATATTTCTATTCTAGAAATTGGCGATGGGGTTTTTGAAGTTAAATCCACCAATGGTGACACCCACTTGGGCGGCGACGACTTTGACCAGGCCATTATCAAATGGTTATTAGAAGAATTTAAAAAAGAGCAAGGGGTCGACCTTTCCAAAGACCGCATGGCCATGCAACGGCTAAAAGAAGCTGGCGAAAAAGCCAAATGCGAGCTTTCTACCGTCTCTGAAACCGAAATTAATCTGCCTTTTATTACCGCCGATCAAAACGGCCCAAAACATCTCCTGCTCAAACTATCCCGCACCAAACTCGAACAATTGGTGGGCGATTTAATTGAACGCAGCTTGGCTCCCTGCAAACAAGCTTTGCAAGATGCCGGATTAAACGCAAGCCAGATTAATGAAGTCATCTTAGTTGGCGGCCAAACTCGTATGCCCAAAGTGCAAGAAGCTGTCAAAGGATTATTTGGCAAAGAACCACACAAAGGAGTTAATCCTGACGAAGTGGTCGCCGTTGGTGCCGCAATTCAAGGCGGAGTTTTAGCCGGCGAGGTAAAAGATTTGGTTTTATTGGATGTCACTCCTCTCACCCTCGGAATCGAAACATTAGGATCGGTGATGACACCACTAATCGAAAAAAATACAACTATTCCTACCTCAAAGACTCAGGTTTTTTCCACTGCCGCTGATGGCCAAACCTCAGTTGAAATTCACGTTCTGCAAGGTGAAAGATCAATGGCCGCAGATAACCGGACACTAGGCCGTTTCCACTTAGATGGAATTCCACCAGCACCCCGCGGCATCCCCCAAGTCGAAGTTACTTTCGATATTGACGCCAACGGCATATTGCATGTCAGCGCCAAAGATAAAGGCACTAACAAATCACAAAAGATTACCATTACTTCTTCTTCAGGATTATCCAAAGATGAAATCGAAAAAATGAAGAAGGAAGCCGATTCGCATGCTTCGGAAGATAAAAAGCGCAAGGAAGAAGTGGATATCCGCAACCAAGCCGATGGGATGGCTTATACCGCCGAAAAAACCATTAAAGACGCTGGCGACAAAATTGAAGCAGCAGATAAAGAAAAAGTAGAAAAAGCCATCGTTGATGTACGCAAGGCGCTGGAAGGGAAAGAAACCGAACCCATCAAGCAAGCTTTAGATAATTTGCAAAAAGAAGTCTTTGCGGTATCTGAAAAACTCTACAAAGCAGCTCCTAATCCAGCCGCCGGTCCAAATCCAGGACAAGAACAAGGACCAGAACAAACGGGGGAATCCGAAGGAAAAACGGTTGACGCCGATGCTGAAATAAAAGAAGATAAATAGTTAAATGGCAGCAAAGCGCGATTATTATGAAATCCTTGGGGTTTCCAAGACTTCCAGTGCGGATGAAATAAAAAAAGCCTACCGCAACCTGGCGCGCAAGTATCATCCCGACGTCAATAAAGAAGCGGGGTCAACGGATAAATTTAAGGAAATAAACGAAGCTTACCAGACTCTCTCTGACCCTAACAAACGCTCCCAATATGACTATTATGGAACGGCCGGTGGCCCGGGCGGCGCAGGTGGAGCCGGAGCTGGCTTTGGCGGATTTGATTTTAGTGGCGGTGGCGGCGGATTCCAAGGATTTGAAAACTTTGGTGATTTTGGCGATATTTTCGACGCCTTTTTTGGAGGCCAGCGCGGCGGCTCAAGAAGAGCTTCTAGAGAAAAAGGATCCGATCTGCGTTTCGACCTAAAAATCACCCTCGAAGATGCCGCTAAGGGGGTCGAAAAAGAATTAGAAATTGTCCACTCAGTTAGCTGTCAGAACTGTAAAGGTTCGGGAGCAAAACCGGGAACAAGTCCCGTAAAATGCACTAACTGCGGTGGTAGCGGCCAAATTCGCAAAAGCCAACAAACCATTTTAGGCAGTTTTGCCCAAATTGTTCCCTGCCCCACTTGTCGCGGAACGGGTGAAACCATTTCATCCCCTTGCCCCAATTGCAAAGGCGAAGGTCGCGAAAAGAAACGGCACCATATCAAAGTAAAAATTCCGGCAGGAATCGATACTGGTCATAGATTACGGGTAGCGGGGGCCGGAGATGCTGGTTATAAAGGCGGCAGCCCAGGAGATCTTTACGTTTTTATATTTGTGCAAGACCATCCATTATTTAATCGCGAAGGCGAGCATTTATATTACCGCACCAAAATATCCTTCACACAAGCCATTTTGGGTGATGAAATCAAAGTGCCAACAATAGAGGGTGAAACCACTATGAAAATTCCCGCTGGAACGCAACCCAATACCAACTTTAAAATAAAAGGCAAGGGGCTTCCCTCTCTCGAAAGGCACGAGAAAGGCAATTTATTTGTTTTAGTTGAAGTTGAAATACCGCTTAAAATAACCAAAGAGCAAGAAGAGCTACTTAAAAAATTTAACCATGCCTAGATTTTTTGTATCGCCCGACCAAATCCCCGTTATTTCCGGCGAAGATGTGCATCACATACGAGATGTGTTAAGAATGCAATTAGGAGAAGAACTCGAATTGCTCGACGGAAACGGCAAGGCATATCAAGTTAAAATTGCTGAATATAATAAAAACACTATTATATGCCAAATTCTTTCCACCAAAACCATAGAAGATCCAACCAAAGTAAAAATTACTCTTGCCCAATGTCTTCCTAAGGCCGACAAGATGAAACTGATCATTCAAAAGAGTTCGGAGCTTGGAGTATGGAGTATTATTCCTATCAGATCGGAAAGAACGATTGCAAAAAGCGAAAAAAAAGAACGTTGGCAAACAATTGCTAAGGAAGCCGCCCAACAATGCCGATTAACATATGTTCCAAATATAACTGAGGTAAAATCTTTCAAAGAAATTTTATCAGAAGCAAAAGATTATTCTCTGGCAATAATTCCATGGGAAAACGAGCAAGAAAAAAGTTTAAAGTCCCTGATATCCATATCCCCTGATTCCCCTTCCCAGATTTCCAGATTCCCTGATATCCTCATCCTCATCGGCCCCGAAGGTGGCTTTTCAACAAATGAAATTGAGTTGGCAAAGCACGCAGGCTTTATCCCCGTCTCACTTGGCCCTCGCATTTTGAGAACCGAAACTGCCGGTCTAGCCATGCTTGCAATGATTAATTATGAGTTTGGGCAGTAGAAAGTAGACAATTAGAAATTAGAAAATTAGAAAAGTGGAGAGTGGAAAGTAGATATTAGGTTCTAAAAGAGAGAGCCCCTTCTCTCTTTTCTAAAGTGTCCATGTTTCCTTTAGAAAGTTAAAAAGGGGCCCTGCTCTACCACATCAACTGAGTACCGATGTTAACTTCTGCACCTTTCATGGAGTAAGGAGCGCTTGTAGCACCAGATCTCACTATGGAATAGCCAACTTCAACATAGGTATTTCCACCTAAGCCGATGTCACCTTGAATTCCGTAATAAACCTGGCCACCATAAGAACCACCTGTTTGCCCACTTCCGGTAACAGCATAGTTTACACCACCACCAAGATAGGATTGAATCCCGCCTAGGATGTCAGGAGAAATGTTGAGGATACCATCGAAGTACACAGGAACCGCTTTCCTTGCTGTACCAGTGATATCATTCCCTTGACAATAACCTAAACCAAGTTTCCAATTGATGGCATTTTGAGACATGCCAAGCATTGGTCCGATCCCTAGTCCATCACCCATAATTAAGTCGGCACGAACATCCATAACGGAGTTTCCTGCGACATAACCCAGGGTAAGTCCAGTGTTGATTCCCCATCCAAAAATCCCAGCCGAAACTGGAGCTTGAACAGGTCTTACAACTGGAGTTGGGGGAGGAGTTACTGGTGTTACTGCCACCGCTGTTTCTGCGGCTAACTGTGCTTTTAATGCTGCCATGTTAGACAAAAGACCCTGCTTTTGAGCTGTAAGTTTTTTCACTTCAGCCGTTTTACGAGCCTTTTTAGCTTTTACAAGCTTAGCATCAATAGCACTTAGCTGAGATTTGGCTGCATTCAACTCTGTTTGAGTTGAAGCATAAACTCCAGCTGCTAACACCAAAACAAATGCAAATACGGTTAATAATGCGATTATTTTTTTCAAAATATTTCACCCCCTTTTTTATTAAAATTCTCCTAGAATTATACCTCGCCACAGCACATTGTCAATAGTATTTTTGCTTATTTAGTTTTTTTCCATAAAGGCCAATCTTTGCGATAACCCAGCAAAACAGTTACCCCATTATGGGAGGTAGATGATAGTCCGCTATTAAGCAAACCATAGCCAAACTCACCAAATAATTTCCCGGTAAATCCATCGCTCTGGACTCCATAAAAAGCCTGTCCCCCTACTCCCCCAGCATAACTTAATCCCATCCCAACATAGTTTTCTACCGCACTTAGGTACCCCGGCGCAAAATTAAAGATGTAATCTACTTGCAGGGGAAAATAACGCGTAAGTTGGTCGTTGCTTTGGGCCATTCCAAAAAGAAGACGGAGAGAAGTGGTAGTTGGACCAAAAACCTGTTTCAGGGGAAAGCGGATTTCTGCATTTAGTGCCGCTGCCCCACAAAAAATCCCCCCTACTGCACCCATTTCACAGATTGCCGGTTCATCCTCTTTTGCTTGCCCGCCGGTTTCAACCAAAATTGATTCCTGGCTCACAGAGCCTGACATTTCCATCGAAGCCGTTTCGATTATTGCAGCATCTACGCTGCTAACACTTTCATCATCACCCTCATGGGTTGTAATAGATAATGCATTGGAAGGCTGTGGAAAAAGCGGAACTGCAACAAAAAAAGCAATCGGCAAAGGAGCAACTTCGTTTTGTTTGAGGTAGGCTGCAAATGGTTTTTTTACGTTGGTGGGCTCAGTAACCACTGGATATTTAATTACTGCTTTTGGAATATCGGCTTGCTTTTTGGTTTTTGTCTCGGTTTTGGCTTTTACACTTTTTTTGCTTACAACTCGGCGAGTGCGCGCATCCCCGATGTTTTGGCTAACAAAAGCAAAGAAAAAAATTAGTAGACAAATAGCAACATTTCGCATCATTTTCCAAAATCCTCAACTAAAGCTTAGCCAAATCCGTAGCATAAGTCAAACCGATCTGATATAATTTATGCATGGAATTAATTGCTATTTCCCTCTCCATTGCCGCTCTAATTGCCATAGCCTTCGTAATTTTTAAACTCAATCAACTAGTCAACCAGCCTAAATCTGATAGTGCTACCGATAAAATCTTCGAACTGATGCAATCACAGATGGAAGGTATCCGGGGACAAGTTGCTCAACTCTATAAAGACAACCAGGATATCCTACAAAAGGTTAATACCGATTTAACCCAAACTCTGCAAACCGTCGATAAGAACGTCAATAATCGGCTCGACAATGCCGCCAAGGTTATCAGTGACGTTCATCGCAAATTAGGAGAAGTCCACGAAACCACTAAACAAGTACAGGAAATCAGCAAAGATATTTCATCCCTGCAAGAGATACTGCGGGCACCCAAAATGCGCGGCGGGTTGGGAGAACTCTTTTTGAGCGATTTATTAAAACAAGTTCTGCCTCCTTCCAATTATCAAGAACAATATCGTTTTAAAAGCGGCGAAACAGTTGACGCGGTTATCATGCTCAATTCAGCCATGGTTCCAATTGACTCTAAGTTCCCGCTGGAGAACTTTAAAAGAATAATGGAAGCCAAAGAAGACTCTTCCCGCATAGCGGCCAAAAAGCAATTTGTGCGGGACGTCAAAAAACACATTGATGCCATCCACCAAAAATACATCTTGCCCGACGAAGGCACTTTTGATTTTGCGCTGATGTATATCATGGCCGAAAACGTATATTACGAGATAATTATTAAAGATGAGGATTTGAGCGATGAAAAGAGCTTGTTTAAATATGCTATTGATAACAAAGTAATTCCTGTTTCGCCCAACTCATTTTACGGATATCTACAAACCATTTTACTCGGCCTGCGGGGAATGCGGATCGAAGAACAAGCTCAAGAAATATTAAAGAATTTATCAAGGCTGGGGGGCGATTTTGACAAGGTAATGACCGAATTTACGGTTATGGGCAATCATCTCAAAAATGCTGCCAATAAATACGATGACACCGAAAAACGCTTGTCCAAGTTTGGTGACAAGTTAGGGTCGCTTGAAGAAAAGACTGAACCCAAAATCGCCCTGCCGATTAGCTAAACCGCTGCCGGACAAATCTCGCTATACGCGCAGTAAGAACATTTAAAAGAGTTGGGCGTTGCCTTAAATTGATCCTTTCGGATCCCCTCAACCGTCTTTTGTATGATTTCGCGAGCTTTTAGCAAATCGCCTTCGTCTTTTCTAATTTTTCCAACTAAACCAGATTCTAGAAAATAGAGTTCTTCACCATCCGGCAATTGTCCGTATTTTTCCTTCCAGACTAGCGCATAAATTGAAAGCTGCAAGCTCTCTTTAGCCCTTTTATCCGCAACTACCTGCTCCCTGATTTCGGATGACTTATAATCAACAATAAATATCTGTCCTTTATCCTCGTCTACCCGATCCCAACGCCCTCTTAAAACAACGTCGCCCAATGGGACAGAAAAAGCTTCTTCCACACAACGAATTTTACGTTTATTCAGTTTCTCGGCTTTAAAGAAAGCTTTGAGGGATTTTTGAGCTGACAATAAGCGTTGTTCTTCATGCTGGCGCGAAATAAAACCTTCAGAGGACCAGCTATCCAATAATACTTTGATTAGATCGCGTTCAGTAAACATTTGCTTCCTAAGCTTAGCCATTGCAAAGGCCTGCGCAGCCTTATGCAAAGCCGAACCAACTAAAATTTGCTGGTTAGGCAATAGCGGAACGTGCAGCAGATGAACATATTTATATTTCAGAGGACAAGTCAAATAATCATCAATCTGGTTAAAACTTAAGTAGAGGGGCCCTTCTTTATTAAATTTGACGGTCGCCGGATAATTAATTTCCTGCGGCGCAAAGAGTTCAATTTGATCCTTTGGCGATTTTTTGATGATTTTTAGATCTACCCTTGGCTTTTCTAGCGCTTCTAGCACAAAGGGAGAAACCTTCCGCAAACGCTTACCCCCATAATCGGCCGAAGAAGTGAAATACAATTCTTCTTTGGCTCTCGTCATCGCCACATAAAACAAACGTCTTTCTTCTTGCAAATGAAAATCGCCAGAAGTTAGTTTTTCTTTGATCAATTCTTCAGGTAATTCAAGAGAACTGGACCTAAAACGGACAGGAAACTTTTCGGCCACCAGGGAAACCATAAAAACCACTCTAAACTCCAATCCTTTGGCCTTATGCACGGTTAATATTTTCACCGCGTCCACTTCCTCATCCACTGCCGCCGTTTCAGGATTATCCCCCGCATCCTTTAAGAGATTTAAATATTTTACAAATTCTAGAACCCGATCCTTTTCTGCTACATCGCCAAATTGCCGTACTTTTTCAAAAAAGCGGGCAATATTTTGCATTTCTTTCTCGTTGCCTTTAGCCAATTTTACCAGCAAGCCTGACTTCTTTAAAAAATGATATAGCACTTCTCCCGTCTTTCTTTCTTTGGCGTAATCCAGATAATAGCGAATATCATCCATGATTTGCGCCACAATTTTTCTACTGTCTTCTCTAATATCCTCCAATACTCCAAACTCCGAACTCAAATCTCCAGACTCTCCCAAATGAGTAAAAACATGATGCAGCGTTTGATTGCGGCGATGGGCATAAGTATTGATCTTTTGCAGATCTACTGGGTTTAAGCCGTAAAGGGTTGAAATGGAAAAATCAAACAAAGAAATTGAATCGGTAAAATCGCCAATCACCCGTAAAAAGGCAATCGCCATTTTCACAGCTTGACTAACATATAGTCCGCTTCCCCCGGAAAACTGGTAAGGAATAGATTGCATATTTAATGCTTGGATAAAAGGTTGGGAATCGGCATTAGCCCGCACTAGAATGGCAAAATCCGCAAACTTATACCCCAAGTCCATCTTTTTCTTGATGATCTCAGCCACCCAATCTGCTTCACTGGCCACTCGATCAAAATGATAATGTTCGGGCAAATTTAGGGGAACTTTTGCTGCAGAGACCAGCTTTTTAATAATTTTTGAGCGAACCTCAAGCCGATCGGGATTGTTATGCACAATTAATTTGCGGGCAGAATCTAAGATTAATTGCCCGGAACGATAGTTTTGGGTTAAAACCACTTTTTTGCATTTTTTAAAATGCTTTTCAAAGTTAAGAATATTGGAAATAGCTGCTCCGCGAAACTTATAGATGGCCTGGTCATCGTCGCCAACCACAGTTAGATTTGCCTTCTTCCCGGCCAATAAGAGCAAGAGCTGCAGCTGCGCATAATTGGTATCCTGAAACTCATCCACCAAAATATATTTGTATCGCTCCGCTAATTTCTTGAGAATCGCTGGTCGTTTTTGCAACAACTGCAAGACTAACCCCACCTGATCCGCAAAATCCACAAAGCCTTTTGCAGCTTTTAGTTCTTGATATTTTTTATAAACCCTCGCAATCTCAAAATGCTGTGCATATTCTTCGTGTTTTTTGTTTTTTGTTGCCCAGGCTAAATATTCCTTAGGAAAAATCCCTTCGTCTTGCGCACGACTGATAATCCCCAGTAAAGCTTCGAGATGCTTCGTAGGATCGCCCAAAGATTTGTAGTAGTTGAGCGGCAATTCAAAAAGATGTTCGCGTAGAAAAACCAGTTGCTCGGCTAAAGTTAAAACCCGATAATCCGGCCGCATCCCCAAATCAATGGCATGTTCGCGTAGAATTTGATCACCAAAAGCGTGAAAAGTAGAGATATTCACATCAACGTATCCGTAAGGAACCAATTGATCAACCCTTAGTTCCATTTCTTCGGCCGCTTTATCGGTAAAGGTTAAAGCAATAATTTCGGCTGGTTTTGCTAATTTATTTTCAATTAAATAGGCGATACGGCGAATAATTACAGCGGTTTTACCGGTTCCGGCCCCAGCAATAATTAAAAGCGGACCGCTACCATGAGAAACAGCAGAAACCTGCGCAGGATTTAAGCCTTGGCAGACTGAAGATGGCATTTTTATATAATTAAGACTCGATCGATACCGTCAATTTCCATTATTTCCACTTTAACTGATTCTTTTTTAGCAGTAGGGATAACTTTACCGGTAAAATCGGGGTGGATGGGCAGTTCACGATGTCCGCGATCGATTAATGCCGCCAATTGCACCTTGCAAGCCCGACCATAATCCTTTAAACCATCCAGCGCTGACCGGGCGGTTCTACCTGCAAAGATAACGTCGTCAACTAAGACAACAACTTTGCCAGTAACCGTAAAAGGCATATCCGATTTTCTAACCTCAATGTATTTTCCTTTTTGGGTAATATCATCCCGATACAAAGCCACATCCAATGAACCAACCGGAACTGTCTTTTTTTCATTTTCCGCCATAATCTCGGCAATTCGTTTGGCCAGCGGAACTCCCCTTTGCATTATCCCTACCAAGACCACATCTTCGGCTCCTTTATTGGTTTCAATAATTTGATAAGCAATACGCCGAAGGGCCCGATTCATCTCAATATCATTCATTACAACTTTCAAATTCTCTTTTTCTACCGACTTTTTGATTTTCTTTTTTGCAGTCATCTTTTTCCCCCTTATATCAAAGCCTTGACCGCCATCATAATCTTTTTAAGTTTTTCAGCATCATCCGACTCAGCATAAATTCGGACTAATGGCTCTGTTCCCGAAGGACGAGCCAGAACCCAACTATTGGCATCCAAAATTAATTTTACCCCATCAACCGTGTTCCTTTCAGCAATCTTTATACCAGCTAATTCATTAAAATTAGCATCTTTTAATTTATTAATAAATGCTGTCTTTGTATTTTCATCTAATTTTAAATTGGTTCGATCGCCAAAGATCCCACCAAATTCACTAATTAATTCCTTCCAAATCTGTGATAAAGTTTTTTTTCTTTTCGCCAGCATTTCCACCACTAATAAATCAGCCAATATTCCATCTTTTTCAGGAATGTGCCCGTGAATAGAAAGACCGCCGCTTTCTTCTCCCCCAATAATCACCTGTTCATTCATCATTACATTGGCAATATGTTTAAAACCAACTGGGGTTTCGACCACTTTTATCTTAAAGTGCCTAGCAATTCGGTCAACAAAGTTAGAAGTAGCAATCGAACGAACTACGACCCCTTTGGCTTTTTTATCCACCAGTAAATAATGGAATAACATAGGAATTATTTGGTTAGCGGAATAAAAATCTCCATTTTCCGCCACTATTCCAAAACGATCAGCATCCCCATCATTGGCCAATCCAATCGATGATTTTGATTCAACCACTTTTTTCTTTAATTCTTGCAGATGCTCATCCGCCGGTTCAGGATTTTGCCCGCCAAATAAGACATCTCGTTCGCCATGAATCACGTCTACCTGGCAGCCCAGTTCTTGCAGAATTTTATCAAGATATCCCCTACCCGAACCATGCATGGGATCACAAACAATTTTTAATTTTGCTCTGCTGATTGCATCCTTATCAATCATAGCTTTAATCGCGTAAATATAGCGATCGCGCGGTTCAAAACGCTCAATTAAGCCTTTTTGAACTGGGATAGGCAGAGAAATATCCAGATTAGAATTTTCCTGTAATTGTTTAGTGATGGTTTCGTTAGCCGGACCAGCATATTCTGGAATAAATTTTATGCCGCAATACTCAGGAGGATTATGTGACGCAGTAAGAACAATTGCCCCAGCCGCTTTCCTTTGGCGTACCTCCCAAGCAATCACTGGGGTGGGAGTATCTTTCTCGGTAAGCAGGACGTTGATCCCGGCTTCCTTCATGATTTTTGCCATTTCTTCAGCAAATTTATCGGCCAAAAAGCGTGCATCATAGCCTATTATAAGCGGCCTGCCGTTAGCTGTAAGCTTTGGATCACTAAGTAAATACTTGGCAATCGCCCGAGCAACCTTGCGAACATTATCGAAGGTGAATTCGTCCGAAATAATGGCCCGCCAACCGTCAGTTCCAAATTTAATCACGATATGATATTATAGCATACGAGAAAATATGCGCCTATAGCTCAGCTGGATAGAGTACTTCCCTGCGAAGGAAGGGGTCGAGCGTTCGAATCGCTCTAGGCGCAAATTTATGGAGAGGTGTCCGAGTGGTTGAAGGAGCACGCCTGGAAAGCGTGTGAACGTTAACGCGTTCCGAGAGTTCGAATCTCTCCCTCTCCGATCCCTCCTTCATTCTTATCCTTCATTCTAGGGATAGGGAGAGGGAGAAGAATGAGTTCTCTTGGAGGAGTGGCCGAGTGGTTGAAGGCGCACGTCTCGAAAACGTGTATACCTTAACAGGTATCGAGGGTTCAAATCCTTCCTCCTCCGTTTTTCCCCTTGCCATCCCCATTGTGTATGTTATACTCACAGCAAAAGGGGGTGAGAAATAAATTATGAACGACAATATAAAAGCCTATTTAGCTTTTGATAAACTAATTACCCCGATTGTCATCAAAGTTCTTTTTTGGATTGGAGCTATTAGCTGCATTCTAGGCGGACTAAGCACCATGATCTTCATTCGAGAAGCAGAAAGCATCTGGGTCGGTTTGGCTATGATCATTTTGGGACCAATTGTTGTAAGAGTAGCCTGCGAAGTATACCTTTTGATTTTCAAATTCTACGACGCCATAGTTGCACTTAAGAAATAGTTTTTAATAAAATGGCACTTGTTTTAGTCTAGTATTGCGCTTGTCTTAATCATTAGGGTTAGGGCAAGCGCAATTTTTTGAAATTTCCTCATTTATCTCCCGAGAATAAACTATGAGACTCGCCATTCCACACGAAGCTGCATTTATAGCAAAAGGCTATACTAGAGTTAAGCCTAAGAAAGAGCTAGCTCGCTGGGGATCCCCTCTCAGAGCAAGTACAGCTGCTTATCATGATTTATTCCTATTTAATAAGGTGTTAAATAATCCGGTAGCTGGCCGAATTCGATTATCACTCCTTCCCGTAGAAGTTGAATCCGACGAACAAATGGGAGGAATGCTCGACCAACTAGAATGCATTGTAACTTCGCCCGAACCCGCTTTTGATAATTTCCTGGGGGAGCGATCCCCCGTCTTTAATCTAAACGAAGCTGTTCGGGTGGTTTCAACTCCTAGCCTAGTCCGTGCCGTAGATAGCTGGCAATTTAAAGGGTTCTTGTACCGGCCACAGCAAAGTTCGACTGAGTCTAGTTTCCCACGGAATGATGAATACGTTGGGATAGGAGCAAATCCACTTGATGCCTATTTTCTCCCACATGGCCAATTTAGTACAATACCGTCAAAAAGCAAAATTAAAGGGCCATTAACCTTTGATGAAGTAATTCTGGAAATGCTCTATCCTCACTTTCTTTCTCGTCGCACGGTAGGGGTTTCCCCTTCTTTTGGGATGGGAGAATTCTTGGAGCGGCCATTGCGAAACGGATTTGCCATCCACTTTATCGAAGGTCAAGATCGGCTACGGACATTTGATTGTTTGGCCGCCATTTTAAAAAACATGCCTCCCGGATCTGACAGAACAAATGCTTTGCTTAGCGTATATCGAGCTATGGCAGTGAGACTTTCTTCCGTCCACGAGCTGGGAGTAGCCATGCGCCATCCCCATCCCGAAAACTTTTCATTTCGGCTAGATCTTTCCGCCACTAATGGCAAAAATGTACTCCAATCCCGCCTGCACGATTTTGATGGTATTGCTTGGGGAGAAGATTATGCTTTTCCCGCCCTTTTTGGCTATTCCTTGTTTGACCTTAGCGAAATTTCTATACTAAATGAATATTGTCAACTTGGATCATTACCGTCAACAGAAAATGGAATCGAAGCAGCCGCACAAAATCTCGCCAGGTCAAGGAGTGTAACATTTGAAGAAGCAAAAGCCAGTTTTCAGCATTACGCCAAAAGAGATGCAATATTGCGAGCGGCTGAAAAAGAAACCGCCACCGAACTAATGCCTGCATTTTTATTGCAATATTTTTCAAAACAGCAAGCTTTAGTCTCTCAATATCCTTTACCAATTATAAAGGGCATTGCTCGGAATTTATCTTCCCAAATCGCAACCATCCTTGAAGAATCAAAGAATCCATCAATGGCAGCCAGTACTGCCATTATGAATCCAGCAAAAACGACCGGAGATATATTGCTAAAACTTTTATACACAAAATTAGCAAATAGTTTGCCCTTAATTCCTGAACAATAAAATTATGCGAACCCAACCAACAAATATTATCAATGGCCGAGGAAATCCAATAGCTCGAAAAGGGCAAAAGCTTTCTATCCTACAACTTTTGCTGGCTATGCACAAAGAACCGGCAGGAGTATACATGGCCCCAGAGAATTTGGGCCAGCCAATCAATCGCCCAATTGAGCTCTTTGCTCCAATTATTCCCCATCCTTTGCGTTTTCGGCAAAGGGCTGGAGATCCAACCCTTTTTGATTTATTAAACAATCCATTTTTTATGCAACGCGATGCAGATCATATTTCGCAGGTATCTCACAATCCACTGGCCGCCGGAGCAGATGCAACAGAATTTGTAGCACATATGCGAGGGAAAGATATTTCGGACGGTTTTCAAGTAGTTGAGTTTGGAGTTGGCCATGGCAAATATGCTTTTGATTTTATTAAAGGAGTTCAATCTCTTTCTCCCGAAATAGCCGCCAAAATGACATATTATATGGTTGATAACCAATATACTTATCTTGAAAGCATTGCTAGAAGGATCCACGGTGATTTTCCCTGCAAGGTAGTTTTGGTTTATAACGAGCCCTTTTCGGCCTTCCCCCCAATTTTGCAGGGACTTTCAAACGTCCAATTAATTCGTCATAACGAGTTTTACTCCGTCCTCCCCGCCACTGAATTAGTCCGTCGTTCACCTTCCAGAACTTGGTTCGAAATGAATGCCAATTTATTTTTTTCTCAAAGGAGATTAACCGACAATTCCACCGAGAACCTTTTAATGTCTATGGTTAGTCCAGCCACAGTTACTACGGAGGCTTTTGAAAATAATCCAGATTGGGCATATTGGCATGATACTTTTTCTCATGTTGCTATGCAGACCTGCTATTCTCCTTTTCCCGATTTAGCGAGTGTTCCTTATGGATTCGTTTTAGAGACAGAAGACAAAGCAGGGAGTCCTATCCCCTTTAATTTCTCAGCTTATGATCACTTTATTCAGTGTTTAAAACTTCTGCGCGCTTCTGGTGGCTATATGCGATTCAATGATATCGGAACCGCTCCATCACTTAGCACAAATTGCTCTAATCTGGCCAATCAAAGACATCTTAAATCCCCTTTAAGCTGGCAACATTTTAGATTACTCGCCCAAAATCGGGGATTTTCTTTTGAACATGAGCCACATGGGCATTTTATCAATCGTCAATTGGGGACTTCATTATTAGCTCCGACAAACTTATCTAGCGATTCATTAATTGATTTTATCATTGAACAAGCAAATAGAAGGGATGAAGATGGAGGGCTAATCATAGGACCAGCCACAACTGAAATCGCAAGATACGCACCCAAAAGAATAACTCGAGAAGTTATTGCTGATGTTTTAGATGGGTTTAGACAGCAATGGTGGAGAGAAAATAACTGGGCAAACCCGCAAGAATTGCTCTGGTGGATGGATCGTGATGCCAGAATTAACTTTGGTTATCGCCGCATGCAAACCGCGGTTGAATGGCGCGCATTAAAAGCCCTCTATGACTTAGCACGCAGACCCTTTCCTTGGGGAGAGATTCCAGAACCTATTGGAGATGATAGGGTTTCAGATCTAGAAATGGACATAAGATTAGTTGCCAGAAGATGCGGTCAAGATGCAGAGTCAATAGAAATGAAAAGATTTTTACGTGCAGCTTATGCAGAAGAAATGGATCACTTTGATCGCGAAGATGCAAGGGAAGCAGATTTTCGTGACCAAAATAAATTTAGGCCTGGATTGCGTTTTCTAGCTTTAATGCACTCTCTCTTTGGTGATAATTGGCGGGAAGCTATGCTTCCACAATTATTACAGGCCGAAGCAAAAACCTCCCCGTTTATTACTGCTGTGGTAAAATAAGGCATTCAATATTCCGACTGGTATGACAATATGAATATTAATAAGCTTGTAATAAAATTAAAATCTCTAGCCAATCCTAAAAATGTAGCCGGTATGGCTAGGTTTGGAATAACTGCAAATAACACATTAGGTATCTCCATGCCTACCCTGCGCAAAATGGCGAAAGAAATTGGCAAAGATCATAACCTTGCCCAGCAGTTATGGGATTCTGGTATCCACGAAGCTAAAATCTTAGCTAGTTTTATTGATGATCCCAAATTGGTAACAGCTAAACAAATGGACCAATGGGTGGCAGATTTTGACAGCTGGGATGTGTGCGATCAGGTTTGCGGATCTTTATTTGATAAAACCCCTTTTATCCATAAAAAAATCTTTCAATGGGCAAAAGACAAACGAGAATTTGTCCGCCGAACAGCTTTTGCTTCCATTGCTTGGCTGGCTGTACATGATAAAAAGGCGGAAGATAGTTATTACACCAACTTTTTTCCAATAATTAAAAGATATGCTACTGATGAACGAAACTTCGTAAAAAAAGCAGTCAACTGGGCCTTGCGCCAGATTGGCAAACGCAATAAAAAGCTAAATAAATTGGCTTTAGAACTTTCAAAGGAAATTTTAAAAAGCGATTCAAAAACGGCCCAATGGATCGCCAAAGATGCTATCAGGGAATTGGGGGCCAAGGGATTTATTTAACACAAACCATTTTATGTAACTATTTTTTTATGTCTTTTTCATGTTATACTGCAGACGATAGGACAAATCCATGCTATTTTACAAACAAGTTATTCCGAGTATTCTTATGGTACTGATTGCAGCCAGCATATTAGCTTTTGGTTGTGGAACATCAAATTCACACACTCCCTATAATTTCAAAGAACTAGGCTACTCAATTATCGTGCCCAACAGTTGGGGATTAAAAAGTCGCGACAACAAAATGACCCGAGCTTGGGAATCTCCAGACAAAGAATTGATGGCAGCTTTATCGATAACCCCAGTAGAAATCAGTAAAAATAATCCACTCATAAATGATACCCCGAAATTACTGACAAATAAAATAAATAGACTAATCCCCCTCCTACAGAAAGATGGCTATATAATTCTATCAACCGGAAAATCCAAGATCGGAGGATTGGATGGTTGCTACCTTATTACATCCTATTACGAATCAGATTACATTGGGAATAGAAACTTAGTATTTTTTGATAATTATTTCGTGCGCAACGGCAATCGGACATATCATATTATTTGTTCTTATCTAGACATCGAATCCACCACAGCAAAACCAATTTTACAGCAAATTTTGAAAAGCATAAAATTTAAAAAGTAATTCATTTAATCATGCCAATCGAAAAAGCTAAAAAGCATTATTTGGGAAAAGAAGGTCACCAAAAATTTAATTGTGCCCAATCAATTGTAGCCGCATTTAAAGAGCATCTTGGCCTCGATCCTAAAATGATAAACGAATACGCAAAGTATGGCGGAGGAAATGCCCCTAATAATCTCTGCGGAGCTTACTTTGCAGCCCTAAAGCAGGTTGAAAGACTTTCTCCCGATAAAGTGCTTGATTTCGAATCTCATTTTTTTACTCTGGCTGGATCGTTGAAATGCAATGAAATCCGGCAACAAAGAAAGCTCTCCTGCCTTGGCTGCATCGAAAAAGCAGCAGAGTATCTAACGCGGCTTAGTGCTAAACCCACACCCCGGTAAAAATTCGGGTTTTTTGAAGTAATCCACCAGCGGATAGTTGCGACAAATGCTTGTCCGCCAAAAATAATTGCCGCATTTACCACTCACTTGCAAGTGTTTACAGGTAAAAACCAAATAGTGATTTTCATAATCAATTTCGAGCAAGATAAAATCAAACAACCAGGTAATCCAAGCAATTGCTAGCTTGGTAAAAAGCTCACTCCCCAATTGTTTGGGATCAATTTTTAGATAGATGCCTTTGCAGCAGTTTCCACACTGCCGGCACTTGCCTTCCAATCGCCAACGCGTCCGAAAAAGCAGCTTTTTTGGCAAATTGGTTAAAACATTATCCAGCAAAACAAATTGGATGATTAATCTTTTTAAATATTTCACAAGTGCCACCTTAAGGAATATCTATTTTATGTTACAATACTAGCAAAATCCACTCAAGGAGGAAACTATGAAAGCAAAATTATGGTTGGCATCTAGCATAACGATTGGGATACTGTTCAGTTTTGTCTTTTTTATTGTACTATTGATTGCGTTTTGGGTAGAAGCCATCAGTGCCTGGATGCTAATTGGCTTAACTATTTTCATCAATCTGGTGATGTGGATTTTTAGCCCCACCCTTACCGACTGGATCCAAAACATATTTTATAAAGTAAAAGCAGTTTCATTTGATGAATTCAACACTGCACACTCTGAAGTAGCTTTGTTTATTAAAGCGGTTTGTGAAAAGCACACAATTAAGATTCCCCGCCTTAGAATCATCCAAGATTTAAACCCCACAGCCTACACTTATGGTTCATACGCCAATAACGCCCGAATTGTGGTTAGCGAAGGAATCTTTAAATATTTAAACGTTGAAGAACAAAAAGCAGTAGTTGCCCACGAATTAGGTCATATCATCAACCGAGATTTTATTATCATGACCATTGCCGCCACTTTACTTGAAATCCTCTACGAAATCGCTTATGTTTTCATGCGCTCCAAAAAGGGCTCTTCAGGAAAAAAAGGCGGGGCGGTCGCATTTATTGGTCTAATATCCTATGTTTTTTATATCATTGGCACTTATGTAATTTTATACTTATCGCGAACCCGTGAGTATCTGGCTGACCGTTTTTCTGCCGAAAATACTGGCAATCCTGACGCTTTATCCCTCTCACTAGTTAAAATTGCCTACGGTATCGCCGCCGAAGCTGACACTGAATCATCCGAAAAATTATTAGCGGCCACCCGCAGCATGGGAATTTATGATTACAAAGCAGCTAATGCCCTCGGCAGCAGTTTTCATGCTATTGCTGGTAAGAATAACACCCCGGTCGCCGCCGATGTCACCAAAATGATGCTATTTGATGTATTTAGTCCTTGGGGATTGCTATCAGAAATAAATTCAACCCATCCGTTAACTGGGAAAAGAATTAAAGCCCTCTCCGCCTTCGCCAGTGAAATTGGCCTCCCCACTATGTTTGACTTCAAAAGGGTAGCAGAAGAAGGCAAACTAATTGACATGAAACGCCTCTACGACGGTTTTTACCAGGGGATGATGATTTATTGTCTTCCGATCATAGCTACATTCTGTGGAATATTCTTGATCTTTTTAAGTCCGATTAATATTGTTTCTTTCTTCTTGTTACTTGGCGGGGCTATGCTATATAAAGGACTCTATCGCTTCTCCAAAAGCGGCGAACCAACTATGACGAACGTTTGTGAACTAATGCAAGATCCTTATCACAATCCTATGAAAGGCAATTATGTTCAGCTTGAAGGACAAGTGATTGGTAAGGCCGATGCCGGTAGTTATCTGGGTGAAGATTTAAAGATGCAGGACAATTCTGGCGGACTGATAATGTTAAATTATGAATCCCCCGTACCAATTATTGGCAATATCTTCTTTGGTATTGGCAAAGGAAAAAAAATGATCGGCCAAAAAGCCAGAGCAGTTGGTTGGTTTAGAAGAACTTCGTACCAGATAGTGGATTTAGATAAAGCTGAGATCGCTGCTGGGATAATTAAAAGTTATACCCGCTTTTGGGGAATCTTCTCTGGTGCTTTTATAATCGGAGTAACACTGATATTTGCAATATTTTGGATAATGGGTACGGCCCTATAATATAAATGGATCTTTTTTCCGTTAACGAAAAAGAATATAAAGATAAAAATGCTCCTCTTCCCTACCGCATGGCTCCGCGGACAATTGATGAAATTGTTGGGCAAGAGCATGTTTTAGGTAAAGACAAATTACTACGCAGGCTAATTGAAACCGATAAAGTTACTTCGGTTATTCTTTTTGGCCCTCCCGGCACCGGAAAAACCGCTATCGCCAGAGTTATCGCCAATTCCACCAAAGGCTACTTCGAATGGCTGAATGCATCCGTCGCCAAGGTTGAAGATATCCGCAAAGTTAGCCTTGAAGCCAAAGATCGTATTAAAATGCACCGAACAAAAACCATCTTATTTTTGGACGAAATCCATCGTTTTAATAAACTGCAGCAAGACTCCCTTCTGCCCGATGTTGAAGAAGGAAATCTAATCTTAATTGGAGCAACTACCGAAAACCCATTTTTCTATGTTAATTCCGCTTTGGTTTCCCGTTCGCAAATCTTTGAGCTAAAACCGCTAACAGCTGACAGCTTACGGCAAATTATCCTTATGGCAATAGCGGATAAAGAACGCGGTTTAGGCAAATTAAAAATCAAGGCTTCCGTTGAGGCAATCGATCATTTAGCTAAACTATCTGACGGCGACGCACGCCGAGCCCTTTCTGCCCTCGAACTGGGAGTATTATCTACTACGCCTGACAAGAAAGGGGTTATAAACTTTACCCTAAAAGCTGCCGAAGAATCTATCCAAAGAAAGGCTGTGGTTTATGATAAAAAAGGCGATCAGCATTACGATACTATTTCGGCTTTTATCAAATCAATGCGCGGATCAGATCCTGATGCCGCTTTATATTACCTGGCTAAAATGATTTATGCGGGCGAAGATGCCCGTTTTATTGCTCGGCGGATTGTAATCTGCGCAGCCGAAGACGTGGGCAATGCTGATCCGCTGGCTCTGGTTATCGCTAATTCTGCTATGCAGGTAGCTGAATTTGTAGGTATGCCCGAAGCTCGCATTCCCTTAGCTCAGGCTGTAACCTATGTGGCAACTGCCCCCAAGTCTAACGCGGCGTATCTTGGCATTAACAATGCCCTAAAAGATGTGGAAGCCAATCCTACCCTGCCCGTTCCTCCACACTTAAAAAATGCGGTTTACAAAGGAGAGCGCGAAATGGGCAAAGGCAAAGGTTACAAATACGCCCATGATTATGAAGGTGGGCATGTTAAACAAGATTATCTAACCCAATCGAAAAAGTATTATGAGCCTAAAGATATCGGCTTTGAAAAAAAGATCCGGCAACGAATGGATGAGATTAACAAACAGATCACGGAGTAATTATACGCGCTGGAATGCTAGCTGGCTGCATTTCTTTCTCGGCAACCAGTCTAATTTTACATCCAAAGATTTCAATGCCATTTGGATTGGTTGCTTTTTTATCAAGTCGGATCATATATCTAATAAAGTCCCTCACCTCAGCAGGATCTTTTGAAAATTCAACTAGAAACACCTTACTTTCAGGATGAACATCTGACAAATATCTTGCGATAGCAGATTCCAGCATTCTCATTTCCGATGAATTAAGTCTCTTTGGCTCTTCGCTAAGACCGATAAAATCATGAGCATAGGTCTCCATAATTGCCCCGCCAGGAAACTGCTTAACTCTTTGAACCGGTCTTAATTTTGATAAATCATTAAAATTTAATAGTTTCCCAGATAAGAAAACAATCTTTTTATCAGCAGCTCTTTGACTTATTGATAATAGGCCACCAATTAATGGCCCAATCCAATTAATTGGATTATACATGCGGAGTTGATCAGGGAATGACAATCTGGGGCCGTTGTTCTTGGGTAGAGTTTTTCTTGCAGGGACAATAGCCCTCGTAGTTCTTGGAACGCTTACTGGTTTTCCCATAATTCTCGGCATATATTCCTCCTAATAAATATGCAAACCTTACATATATATATCGAAGAATAACTGCCAAAATTTCAGTTAGCGGGATATTTTCGAGGAATATTTTAGTGCTAATTCAATTAAGCTTTTTTCTCGCAATCAGCTACGAATTGTTTGATATCATCCAGATGTTCCAAGATTTTCTTAGCCTTGGAGACTCCGAAGGAAAATGGAAATTTGTCTTCATCACCGCTCTTGATAACTATCATTGGTTTGCCTTTAAATTCCGATCGTTCTGACGTCATTGTGGTTCCTCCTTTTAACTTATCTTTTTTTATTGTTGTGGGGTGAGGGTAAAGTAGTGCGTTTAGTTGTGAGGTAAAGTAGTTAGTGTTTTATTTACCCACTACTAACAACCCTCCACCAAACTCACTCCCTAACCCTCACCCAACTACAAAATATGAGTGAGTCCATAATACACAATTCTTCCCCAAAGCGCAATCATCATTCGCTTTTAGCGTCGATTTCTGCTATAATAAAGACATGCAAAAGATTATTAACATTGCCATCATCGCCCACGTTGATCATGGCAAAACCACTTTAACCGACCACCTCCTGCGCCAAGGTGGCGCGTTTAGCGCACGTGAAGAAATCACCGAATTAGTAATGGACTCCAATGACCTAGAAAAAGAGCGTGGCATTACCATTTTTTCCAAGAATTGTTCTATCCATTACAAAGATTATAAGATCAATATTGTAGATACCCCCGGCCATGCTGACTTTGGCTCTGAAGTTGAGCGGGTTTTAAAAATGGTGGATAGCGTCCTTTTATTAGTAGATGCCAAAGAAGGCCCTATGCCCCAAACTAAGTTTGTTCTTTCCAAATCGCTCAAACTAGGACTCAAGCCCATTGTTATCATTAATAAAATCGACAAGAAAGGCCATCGCGCCCATAAAGTGGTCGACATGGTTTTTGATTTGTTTGTAAAATTAGATGCCAACGACCTGCAACTAGATTTCCCGATTGTTTACACTATTTCCCGAGAAGGCATAGCCAAGTACAATCTAGAAGACGAAGGAAAAGATCTTACTCCTCTTTTCGAGACAATTTTGAAACACGTCCACCCCTATCCTGACAAATCAACCCAACCCCTGCAACTGCAAGTTGCCAACCTTGCTTACGATGATTATGTTGGAAGGATTGGAATTGGTCGGGTTTCAAACGGGATCCTAAAAAAAGGGGAAAGCATTGTTGTCTGTAAACGAGATGGTTCCATTCAATCCGCCAAAATCACCAAACTGTGTAATTTTGAAGGGCTGAAAGAAGTTGAAATTGAAGAAGCTATTTGTGGAGATATAGTTTCTGTCGCCGGGATTACCGATATAACGATCGGTGAAACTGTTTGCGTAGCTGAAAATCCTCTCCCTCTACCGCTTTTGGTTATTGATGAACCAACCTTAACTATGGAATTTTTGGTCAACAATTCTCCTTTTGCGGGAAAAGATGGTAAATATGTTACCACCCGTCATTTGCGAGCACGCCTCGAAAGAGAACTTGAAACCAACGTTGGACTGCGCATGACCGCCTTTGAAAATGGGGAAGGGTTTACCGTCTCAGGCCGAGGGGAACTGCACATATCAATTCTCCTCGAAGAAATGCGCCGCGAAGGATTTGAAGTGCAGGTTTCTCAGCCTAAAGTAATCTTTAAAACCATCAATAATGAAAAAATGGAACCAATCGAACAAGCTCTCATCTCGGTTCCCGAAGAATTTGCTGGAGCGGTGATTGAAAAATTGGGTAAGCGCCGCGGAGAAATGCAAGACATGAACGTAAAAAATGGCACAACCAACCTTACTTATCTCATCCCCACCAGAGGTTTACTGGGCTTTCGTGCCGAATTTATCATGGATACCAAAGGCGAAGGGATATTAAACCACGGGTTTTATCGTTATGAACGCTTTAAAGGTGAAATCGCCAAAAGGCAAAATGGGGTCCTAATATCAGTTAATGCCGGTAAAACCGCCGCCTATGGCCTTGATAACCTGCAAGAAAGAGGGAAATTGTTTATTGGTGCCGGAGTTCAAGTGTATGAGGGAATGATTATTGGCGAAAACGCCCGTGGACGGGATATGGCCGTCAACCCCTGCAAAGAAAAGAAAAAATCGAATATGCGCTCGGTTAGTGCCGATGAAGCCACCAAACTAACCCCACCGATCACCTTATCACTCGAGCAAGCATTAGAATTTATTGATGATGATGAATTAGTAGAAATAACCCCGCATAGTCTCCGCCTGCGTAAGAAGCTGCTCACCGAAAACGATCGCGCCCGCAACAAAAAAGAATAAGGCCCCCTCGGAAATCCGAAAGAGCCTTATCTTTTAACTTATTAGAGTCTTAGAATCGGTTGAAGTCTCTGCGACCCCCGCCGTTCCTGTCCCCTCGAGGCCGTTGTTCCTTAGGTCTGGCTTCGTTAACTGTGACTTCGCGATCGCCCCACTTATAACCGGTCATCCCAGCTACAGCTTTTTCGGCATCGGCGTCTTCCATATCAACAAACCCAAATCCTCTGGACTTACCCGAGAATTTATCAGTAACGACTCTGGCCGAAATAACCGCACCAAATTCAGAAAATTTATTCTTCAAATCTTCGTCGGTCACGGACCAAGGCAAATTACCTACAAATAGGCTTTTCATGTTTATAGTTTCTCCCAATATGATTTATTTCTGCGATTAATGGAACTTAAGAGGCCTAAAAAGAGGCGACACTCAAATTGTCGGGGCAGAACCCTGTCTGTCATGTAACTTGTTCTTACATTTACCATTAACTTCGACCTTTTACCTAGCAACTAGTATGGCACACCCTGTCTAGGATTGCAAGCAATTTTAATAATTTCTAGCGCATAAAGGGCGGAAGTTCGATGTTTTCTTTGTTACCAGAAGCAGTTACCCTTGCCTGGCGTGGCCGGATAAAGGGAAAAGCCTCTTTTTCTTGCTTAGCAGTAGGCTTAAAACCGGTAGCAATAACTGTAACACTGATTTCGTCCTGCATTTTTTCATCAATTACGGCACCAAAGATGATATTGGCATCCGGATCAACCGCATTGTAGATAACCTCGGCAGCATCATTAACTTCATATAGTGTAAGGTCGGGCCCACCAGTAACGTTAAAGATAACCCCTTTAGCTCCCGTTATAGTTTCTTCGAGTAATGGCGAAGATATGGCCGCTTCGGCCGCTTCCACCGCCCGGTTTTCGCCCGAACCGGTTCCAATCCCCATCATCGCTGAACCAGCTTCATACATAATAGTGCGTACATCAGCAAAATCCAGGTTAATTAGACCCGGAACGGTGATTAAATCAGAAATGCCCTTAACCCCTTGGCGCAGTACATCATCTGCAATCTTAAAAGCTTCGATGATGGAAGTTTTTCTCTCAACTACGTGCAAAAGTTTATCATTAGGAATAACGATCAGGGCATCCACTTTTTCTTTGAGTAGAGCTACCCCATTTTCGGCTTGTGAAATGCGAACCGGCCCTTCAAAGCGAAAAGGCTTAGTAACAACTGCAACGGTTAGACAACCTAATTCTTTGGCAACTTCGGCAATAATTGGGGAGGCTCCAGTTCCAGTTCCACCGCCCATTCCGGCAGTTATAAAAACCATATCGGCGCCATCGAGGGCTAAGCGAATATCTTCACGCGATTCCTCAGCTGCTTTTTGGCCAATTTCGGGATTAGCTCCTGCCCCCAAACCTTTGGTTAATTTTTCACCAATTTGTAATTTATTGTCAGCCAGTGAAACGGAAAGAGCTTGCGCGTCAGTGTTTACACCCCAAAATTCTACCCCTTTTACTCCGCTGCCGATCATGCGATTAACGCCATTGGTACCAGCGCCGCCGACTCCAAACACTTTTATCGTCGCAAACTTTTGGCCGTTTTCGCCTATCATTTAGTTTTCTCCTTTATTTGCAAAAATATTTGCAAACACAAAATTATTAAACATATTGTAACATACTATTGGTCTATTGCAAGCTAGCGAATAGTCGAGGAATAGTGTAAAATAATATTCTCGCGGCGGCCTTGGTGTAATGGCAACACAGCAGATTGTGGATCTGTTATCAGGGGTTCAATTCCCCTAGGCCGCCCCATCTTAGACAGTAGAAAATAGATAGTAGAAAGTAGGGATGGAATTAAAACCTATTTTCTAATGTCTACTGTCGACTGTCTACTATCTAATGTCTCTCTACAATTAAACATACTTCCTTCTTCTATTGTAGAATAATCTCAAAAATTCAAAAACTTAGTGTTACCGTAGGGATCATTTTTCTTCTTGGGTTCTACTTTGGGTAATTGGGGGGTGACACTTGGTTGCGGTTTAAATTGCGGAGTTGGCGGAGCAACAATCTTGGGAGCAATAATTGGCGCAGATGATTGACTTGGTTGTGGTTTGGGCTGCAGATTGGCAAACATGGTTGATTGAATTGTCATCGGTTTGAATTGGATCGGCTTTTCTTTTTTAGGAAGAATTGAGCGATTAATAGTCGGAGTCGCAACTACTGGAATCGATTTTTGGTCCGCTGCGAGATAGACCGTATCTCCAGAGCGAACTTTTTCTCTAACCTTAAACCCTATCCCCTCTCCCCTACTCGCTTTTTCAACGTCCTCATGCTCAATCTGCATCGAATCGATTTTTTGCACAAAATCAGTTGTATGCCCTTTGATGTGGATGATATCGCCAACTTTGATCGGCGCTTTTAACTCGACGGTAGCAACGGAAATCTTATCGAAGAAATGGTCAATTTTACCTAAAACTTTTTCTTTTGAAACCTTTAGTCGCTTTATCGTTTTACTTTTTTTCGATGCCTTCGTTGCCTTCTTTCCCTTTTTTGCCTTAATTTTCTTCTGCCCTCTTACACTTTTTTTACCCTTACTTGCCTTCTTAATCTTTCTCATACCTTCATCTCCCCTATTTGTTAATATGGACTATTTTCGCCTTCGGGAATCCATTAAAATTGGTCGCCGAGGCAATCGAATAAGCTCCAATATTATCTACATAAAGCATATCATCAATTTCCAAATCAGGCAGCATTTCAGCGGTAGAAACGGTATCAAAAGCATCACAAGTGGGGCCAACTACGGCAGAGATTTTGGCGTCGCCTCTTTTGAAAGCATTAAAATGATAGGGACAATGGTCAAAAACCACTCCCGATAAAGTTCCATAAACGCCATCATCAACGTAATAAACCATTTTACCGTCTCTCAAAGATTTACCAACCACACTAACAACCAAAGTAGCAGCCGTTGCGACCAAAAATCGGCCGGGTTCAGCCACAACTTCAACACTTTTCGGAAACAAGCGGTCAATTTCTTTGCGCAGTTTAACCGCAAAGCCTTCGAAAGCCGGAACAGTAGCATCATAAGGGACAGGAAATCCTCCGCCAATGTTCAACAAGCGTAATTTAAAGCCACGGGATTTTACTTGTTTGAATACTTCAGCTGAAGCCTCAAGCGCATTAAAATAGTTTTCTATATTGCAGCACTGGCTGCCAACATGAAAGCTAATTCCTTCTACTGACAAACCGAGCTTAAAGGCCTTTTCGATTAAATCGGGTGCGTCTCCCGGTTCTACCCCAAACTTACTAGACAATTCAACCATTGAACCAACATTTTGCACTTTGAGTCGGCAAATAAGGCCAGCATCCGGGCAATGTTTTTTGATTTTTTCAAGTTCATCATAATTATCATAAGTCATCAGGGTGTTAAAGTTAGTTAATTGCTTCAAAGTTGAAGCAGGTTTGATCGTGTTTGCAACGATAATTTTGTCCCAAATGAAATCGTTTAATTTGTGCCCACGTAAATCTTTTTTAGGGACGTTTTCCAGTACCGCTTGATATTCTTGCAAAGAAGCCACATCATAGCCGGCATCTAGCGGATAAAGGGTTTGAATAATCTGCGGATCCGAGTTGGCTTTGATAGCAAAATATAGCCCGACCCGGGGAAGATGTTTACGCAATCGCAGGTAATTTTCACGAATTACGTCATGATCAAGAATAAAAAGGGGTGTCCCGTGCTTTTCTGCTAAACGTTTAATCTTTTTTTGTGTCAACATTTATTTAACCAAAAAAGTATTAAATTGCCAAACATCTTCTTCTTTGGGACGCGGCATATCAAACTTCGTAAATTTGGTATTTAGATTCTTGAGTGGCGTCCAATCATAAGCTTTGGAAACGAATGGTTTGATAAATGGCAGAGAAATCTTTAATATTTCTTCGTGATCCAAATCATCGGGCAATAAAAAGCCGCGTTTGGGATTTTTGATCATCCAGATGGCGGCTGAAACCACTGAGATGGCAACTTGCAGAGTAGTAGCCTGCTGATGAGGAACTAATTTGCGGGCAGTGTGTATATCAAGTAAACTTCCACACCACCAAGATTTAAAATCATGTCCCATCAAGAGAACGCCCAGCTCATCTCTTCCATCAATAATCTCATCGCTCATAATTCTTTGTTTTTCCTGCATCTTGTATTGCCGCATTTCTAGCTCATGTAGCGAATTGATAGCACAATCGGAGGGGCAATATGCATAATGAACAGTTGGACGATAAATCGCCTTTCCGTCTTCCCAAACGGTTAAACGATCGGAAATGCTAAAAGCTTCCCCGTGTCGGATAACCATTCCGGTGGTTTCCCCACAAGGAACCATTGACCGCACCCAGGTGCGCATCCCAAGGGTTGCCAGGCAGATTTGGTTACGTGGACCGGTTGAATGAAAAAAAGCTCCATCGGGGACATACTTTTCATGTGTCCCCCAGCCTAATTCTGCAGGCGCCACTCCCTCTTCAAAAAAACCTTCAATACTCCAAGTATTTACGAATTCGTTGACTTGTTTGGGTTGATCGGTAATTTGCGTGTCGCGTTCTGAGATGTGAATTACCTTAGTCCCAGTTGACATGGCTAATTTAGCAAAATCCTTGGCTGCAATATAATCTTTTAACTGTGGCACACGTTTGTCAGCGGGTTTTTCTTTGATAATCTTATTAGCAATATCTATCAGTGCTTTTTTGGTAAAATGTGAAACTAGCCCAGGATTAGCGCCATGATCAACGACACAAGTTGCACCATTATTATCACCCCAACCCCTAATCATTTCGCGAACTTCCATATGCCGAGTGTATAAGGTGTATTTGGTTGGGTCGTTACGCTGTTCGTCCTTATAGGGATCCCATTCTTCTACCGAAGTATTGCAATACAATACCTCGTTTTCACGACACCAAGTAGTAATGGCACGACAATCGATATTCCAAGCCAGATCAATAATCAAATCTCCTGGGCCGACATATTTAGCTAACAATTTTTGATAATTTTCTTTAGTGACACGGTCTTTGACGTATTTAACCCCTCTGCGCAAAGAATCAGCCACCCGTTTTTTATTATCCACAAAATCCATGATGGTAACATTTTTGGCTGGGACATCAATTAAACGTAGAACCAGCGGAATAGCGCACTGCGAAACCGATCCGCAGCCAATGATTAATATTTTTCCTTTAAATTTCACCTGTTTTTTTCCTTTTGCCATCATTTCCCCCTTAAATAAAATCTATTTTTTCATTGTAACAAAAGAAATATTTTTATGCAATCATTTGTTGTATAATAATAGCAATCACGCGCCAGTAGCTCATCTGGATAGAGCGATTGCCTTCGAAGCAATAGGTAGCGGGTTCGACTCCTGCCTGGCGCATATTTAAATTATGCAAACAAGATCTCTTCTTGCTTTAATATTATTTATATCAATTATTCCGCTCCGTTCTTCTGTTTTTGCCGCTAATGACTTGGGGGCATATTATGTGCAAGATTCCAAATATGATGTTTGTTCTACCAAACAAGAATATGAGAAATGGGAAAATGATTTAATTGCCAAAATAAGACAATCAGGGATTAAAGAGAACCTGTTTACCCAAGACGGCGGCGGCCCTAATGGCGCCCAATGGAATCCCCAAGGCAATCTTTTTATTATTGCTACTTTTGATGATAAAGGAGCAAGCTTTGAGGCTAAAGCATATTCAGTAAAAATACTACTAAATGATATCGAACAAAAAGAGAAAATATCTTGGCATTCATCCAACAACAAAAATCATATATTTAGTTTTGTATTATCTCGAATAACATGGGAAAAGTATCTTAGAAAAATAAAGCCCCAAGATTATCCATTTATTTATTCGCGGCCAATTAACGAACTATATCCCGGCCCAGAAGTCGGAGAAGTTTTTGACCTTAAAGTTAATATTTATCGTCAAGGAAAATCAACCATCAAATTACACAAAGTATTTTTCGCGGCTTTTGGGGAATAGTACTTACTTTGTTCAGCTGCAAACCAGAACAATTATTTCTTTTCTGTCCTCTCCAATGTCAGATAAGAAATATTATGTCAACATAAGGCGAAAAGTGTCTCTTTAAAAATAATTTCTTTTCTTACTTCTTTTGTCATGATACAAAAGAAGTAACAAGAAAAAATCTAGGCATCATCAAACACCCCGCCG
>Ga0265292_1000669_pt1 | contig 41552 bp, 38 predicted proteins | sample Munlanlewell296A_FD_189080 | JGI IMG/M metagenome (GOLD analysis project Ga0265292, IMG submission 189080) | Leachate microbial communities from a municipal landfill in Southern Ontario, Canada - Leachate well 296A | ecosystem: Engineered > Solid waste > Landfill > Unclassified | place: Canada... | reverse complement strand
TCTTTGGATTTCAGCGTAATGGTTTGGTGACCAGCGCGCCCAGTTTATTGATATCCGTAAAATTAGCGTATTCTTTGCCCCAGCCAAACGTGCCCGAAGCCACCATAACGGGATTTTGCATTTCGATGCCGGCGAGGGTTATTCCTGAAGATTTCATTATTGTTATTATACCCTTGGCGGCGCAAAAAATCATTTTTTGCCAAAAAATATTTAAAAAAGTGAAATCGGCCGGTCAATCTGTCGAATATAATATGGGGAGAAAATCAATGGCAAACGTGGAGAGAGTATTTAACTGGCCAGCCGGACTGGCCCTGCAACGCGCGAAAGCGCAGTTGCGGGCCAACGGGGCGATAATAGCCAGGTTTTATTATCCACCAGAATATTGCGCTGATGTTGTGCGTCATGGGCAAAGCCAAAGCATTGCTGCTGAATTGCGAGCAGGGAGAAGCGTTTTGATCCGTGGAGTTGGAGGAGCTGGGAAAACAACCGAGTTGCGTACTTTGGCCCGTATTTTTTCCCTCGAGGGAGCGCCCCCCTTTTTGGATTGCCAAACGGATAGCAGAATGATAGACGCGGTACCAGCCGCAAAAATTCACCCGGATTTTATATCGGCATTAAAGGAAGGCGTGGAAGAACGCGGCGGCCGAAGCGTATCCTCAGGTAGAGACGGTTTATTGTTTACGGCAGATTCTCCGGTGTATTTATTGATTGATGAAGCGACTCAAATGTCCGAGCGCTATTTTCGTTATCTTGTGCGGGCAACGCAAATGAACCCATTGCTTAGAATCGCTATGGTAATCCATTCTATCTATAATGTTGACCGCGAACATTCCATCGAAGAAATTTTTTCGGGCTGGCCGCAGCATGTTTTAGGCCCGGTTTCTTATGAGGAAATTGAGCAACACGTGATTGTGCCATTTGAAAACATGGAGCTGGCTGACCTCATGCGCCCTCTGGGAGCAACCATCATGAGATTTTCTGGCGGATTTCCCCTGGTAGTTAACTATATTTGCCTAAATGTTCTGCGCTGTATTGATAGGGCGGATACGCCAGAGCAGGCAGCAGTTGATATTAACCGGCTTTTTACTGGTGCGTTATGGTACGATCCGAGTGATGTTCGTTTTTTTACGAACCAAGTAAATTTACGGCTGAAGAAGCGGTTAACCGCAGGTGAGAATGAAGTAATGCAGGCCTTAGCAACGGGGGGGAGCGTGCCCGGCGGGAGGGAAGGTGAGCTGCAGCATCTTATTAAAATTGGTTTTGTTGCACGGGGAGAAGGTCGGGCGTGGGATGTGAACGGAGAAATATTGCGCTGGTCTTATACTATGGGACGTCGTGGATAATGTAAAAAAGAGGTAAGCCAAATGAGTCCAGTTGAATCCAACGGAAGTGTCCATCGGCGCAGCCGCTTTTGGGCATTTCCGGCAATTCCGGAAAGGGCACAGCTGGTGATGGAAGCTAGGAAGAGGGAGTTGGCGGGGAGGTTGTGGGGGGATGCCGCGGAATTTAAGGCTAGCGAATTTGACGATCGTGCTTGTACGGGATTATCTCGGGCATGGGGAACAGATAATCGTGACGCAGTAGCATATTTTTCTTTGGTAGCGCGGCTAGATTGGAATCTCCCATTAATTGGATGTCATCTATGTCCCGATTTTACCAGAGCGACGGTAGGGGAGTTGGGTAAATTACTTGGGGTTGTGGGCGAGGATTTTTTATCTTACCACATGGAAGACGTGCTTTATGATAAACCGCATGCAATGCTCATTTTTCTTGATCCATCATTGCCGGAAATTGAACGCAACCCGAGTTTAGCAGAAAATGCCTACCAGCTGCTTAATTTCGGTCAATGGATGAGGGGACTGTTTAATGCTTCTGATATTGGTTTATATGCCATGGTTTTTTCTCCTGTCATAATGAGCAGTATAGGCAATGAGCTGCCGCGCGAAAGGACCATCCTTGATAGCATAGGAATATTTAGAAATGGTGTTCCGCGTGGTTGCCAATGGGGCAGCAATCTTCAATGGTTACATTTTCAACGGAAAGAATAGTGGACAATACGACTTACCAAACAATCTTTTCCGCCTCAAAGCCAAAAAATTCTTTAAAAAAAATGAAATTTGCGGACAAACCTAACGATAGGAATATAGAAAAGGGGGAAAAAATGGGAGCAAATAGAGTTCGTGACAGAAATGCTTATGTGCCAATGAAAAGACCGGCGATGTATGATCCGGGAAGCGTGAGCAGGCAGGTGTATCGTTATCATGGTCAGGATTTTCCTGATGGCAAATTTGTTCCCTGCCAACCAAAATCACCGCTTCGAGCAATTAGAGATGAATTTGGGACTTTTTTGGCATCTGCGGGGAGCGTGATGGTTTCTCTGCGGCCGGGAGGATTATTGGATTTACGCGCGGTTTGTGTAATGAGAAAAACGCGGCGGGCCGAAGAAATTGTTTTTGCTTTTGACCAAGCAATGCGGGGAAAGTTAATGGATGAGCTTAATCACCAGCTGAGTATCCGTAGTGATATGCAAGCTCGCGGGGGCTTTCATGCTGAAATAAACAACGAGCAACGACCGGCTTTTCGTAGGCGAGGGTTGCCCCCAGGAAATTTGATGGCTCGAATAGGAGCAATCATTGTTGACACAAAAAGCTGGGGCTTAAATGTAGGATATGTGCCTGACTATATGGGGGGCCGAAATCCTGCGGGTGAGCGCGTATTAGGAAAGGGGGAAGGGGTACGGATTGATGTCCACACACGCACTGAAAGATTTCCTTCAAACATAGGCCCTTTTACAATGTTGTTAAACATCAAAGATGCAAATCAATTATTGATTCAGTTGGCTTTGATGGAAGAATCGGCTTAGGTTTGGATAAATCTTAGTTGCTTTATTGATGTCGGACGTGGGTTTGTTGTACTATTGCAAACAAATCAGGATGGCCAACCGCTACCAGACAATCTCTTCCGCTTTAAACACCGGACCATCATCACAAACTTTTTTGTAACCGGCGCGGGTTTTAACCACACAGCCCATGCATGCCCCAACCCCGCAGGCCATCTTTTCTTCCATCGAAATCTGACAAGGGACATTATATTGTTGCGCAATTTCGGCGCACATTTTTAGCATTGGCCGCGGGCCGCAGGCATAGATTACCGTTTCGCGCGCCATTTCTTTGGCTTCTTCTAGAATTGGGGGAATAAATTCCGGCGCGAGCCCCCTTTTTCCGGCCGAGCCATCGTCGGTGCAGGTTAAAACCTGGGCGCCGGTGTTGGTAAACTCGGCGGGATCGATTAGGTGGTTTTTTGAGCGCGCGCCGATAATGGCGTACACTGCTGGAATTTTGCCTTTTAGCGTTTTGGCTAAATACAGCAGTGGGGCAATCCCTATCCCGCCGCCAACTAAAATTGCTATTTTATGAGGCGGCGCCTTGTCAAGATTTTTTGCGGTTTGGCCGGGCGCCGTTTGCGGTATTTCAAACCCCTTCCCCAGCGGCCCCAAAATATCCAGTTGGTCGTTAACTTCTTTGTCGGCCAGCAGTTTGGTCCCTTCTCCAACCACATCGAACAAAATATCGATAATTTCCCTCTGTGGGGAGCAATTATATATAGAAAAGGGGCGGCGCAGCAGCGGCGTAGTTTCAGAATTAACGCGGACGGTTACAAACTGGCCGGGGAGCGCGTTGGCGGAAATATATTTTGTGGAGAGGGTGATTTGGCAATAATTTTCAGTAACTTTGCGGAAATCAATAATTCGGGCGTGTTCCTGAATTGGCATCAAGTTAATTATAGCTTAGAAATTGCTTTTTCTAAACTTGATAATTGGCGCACCGCGCACACGCCTTTTTGCTTGACCAAACCCGTTAACCAAAGGCATAATAATTACATATGGCAACCGATCCAAATTGTTGCGCGCACCATAACGAAAACCAAGCTTGTCATGCCAGCTCAACTCCTCCGCAAGTTGGCGCTTGGCACCAAAACCGCCTTTTTAAAATTGTCTTTGTGATTTTACTGCTCTGGATGATTTCCGGCTATTGGCCGCTTTTAACTGCCTGGCGAGAAGCATTTGGGATGTATTTTAAGGCGGTATGGGTGGCGGTTTTGGCGGGTTTGGTTTTAGGCGGTATTATCGATTACTATGTCCCGCGCGAATATATTTCGCAAATCCTGGCGCAGAGAAAAAAGCGCACGATTGTTTACGCCGTGGGATTAGGGTTTTTGGCCAGCGCCTGCAGTCACGGCATTTTGGCGCTGGCAATCCAGCTGCATAAAAAAGGCGCCTCGGGCCCGGCGGTAGTCAGCTTTTTATTAGCGGCACCCTGGGCCAATTTTCCGGTAACGTTAATGATGTTTGGCTTCTTTGGTTTTAAGGCGCTTGCGATTATTTTATCGGCAATTGTGATTGCCATTATCAGCGGCCTCATTTTCCAGCTTTTAGATTCCAAGGGGCTAATTGAGAAAAATGCTCATTCGGCGGCGGTAGACGAAAGTTTTTCGATTGCCAACGATATTAAAAAGCGTTTTGCTGATTACCGGTTTGGTTGGGGTACACTGAAAGCGGATTTTCGGGGCATTGTGGCTGGTGCCGTATCCCTGGCCGACATGATTTTGTGGTGGATTGTTTTTGGGTTGCTTTTGGCCAGTTTATCGGCGGCATTTATTCCGGCGCATGTTTTCCATGCCTATTTGGGGCCAACGTTGCTGGGCCTATTGGTAACATTGGCTTTTGCGACGGTGATTGAGGTTTGTTCGGAGGGGAGCGCGCCGTTGGCGTTTGAAATATTTAGGCAAACCGGGGCGCTGGGTAACAGTTTTGTGTTTTTGATGGCTGGAGTTGTGACCGACTATACCGAAATTGGCCTGCTTTGGACCAACGTGGGCTGGAAAACCGCGCTTTGGCTGCCCGTGGTAACGGTGCCGCAAGTGATGCTTTTGGGATTTTTGTTTAACTGGTTAAGCTAACCTCCTTGATTTTCCGCCGCAGATCAAAATAATTCATCCAAAAAGTGAAATTTTTTTATGCTTTGGCCGAAGAAAAGCCGGTAAGTAAATTATTAAGGAGGAATTCATATGGGAGCAAGGCCAATCGACGCATGCCCAAGAACAGCCGCCGCCCGGGTTAGAACCTATATGGGCGCGCGCGGTGCCACGCCACGCACAATTGCCGATAGACGCAAAATCTGGTGTCATAATTTAAGTTATGACGGTGGATCCCAGGAGTTCATGGTCCCTTTTAATCGTTTATTGGCTGCACAACGAGGGCATAGTTGGGATGAGTCAAGCGCTGATGCCAGGAGACGCGCGGTAACAATTATTGGAGAAGACCGAACATGTTTTGTGATGTCAGCTGGGGCAATGGGAGAAACCTGGCGGGCAGCTACTTTCTTTTTGGGAAATTTAGCAGAGGCCTCTGTTTTATTGGTGCATGATTTGGTTGGCCTGCTTGATTTTAAGGCAGAGTTGACGCCCGATTCGCTGGCAGAGCTTTGCGGCGACGCGCGCAGAGTGCTGGAGCCATTTAGCGCGGTGGGCGGAGGGAATGGAAATGTGCCGGACGCGGCGATAGAAGCGGTTGCGCAACGGATTATTTTGCACGCTGCTTTCCCGGCATCGAGAGAGGCGGTTGGGAGAATTATTCAATATGATCCTACCCAAGAAGAGCCCACAGAAGTAGGGACTTTGCAAGCCTATGATCGTTGTGGCCAAGTTTTTGGCTTACCAAAATTTGGCATAGCAGTTGAAGGTTATACAGACAACGAAGCAGTAATTGCCGCGCGTTTGAATGATCGATTTTTACCAGACAAGCAAGCCCAATGCAGCGCGGAGTCGCTTTATCAACATAACGCTGCCCATACTACCGCCGCTTTTGCGCAAGATCTTGGATTAGTCGAAATATTGGGGGGCAGATTTTCTTCGCACGATGCTCTGATTGAGTATCTGCAAAGTGCTATAGCGATTTTGCGGCCCGTTTATGCCCACGGCCAACTGGAGCAAGTTGTCGCGGAAAATCTATCTGATCTCCTGATCCGGGAAGCGGCGGGAACTATGGAAGCGGCTTGAGCGAATTTTTGGGCTAAAGCAAATTCACTAAAACCTGATTTGTTTTTTCCATAACTTCCTCCAGCTCTTTGCTGGAGATGCCAACCGGCAGCCACAGATAAATAATATTTCCCAGCGGCCGCAGTACTAAATGCTCTTTTAACCCTGCCCGATAAATTTCTTGTCCCAGATGATTGTTCTCTTTCGGCGCGAACATTTCTTTTGTGGCTTTATCTTTCACTAATTCAATCGCTCCGATAAATCCTAGAGCGCGCACGTCACCCACAAATGGCAAATCGCGGAAATTTTCCAATGCTTTATGGAAAGCGGCGATGGTTTTTTGCGCGCGCGCCAGTGTTTTTTCTTCTTCAAAAATCTTTAAACTGGCCAGTGCCACGGCGCTGGCAATTGGATTGGCGGTATAAGTATGCCCGTGATAGAAAGTTTTGCGGCCGCCCGGCTCCCCTAAAAAAGCGCGATAGATTTTTTCGGTGGTTAAGGTTGCGCCCATTGGCAGATAACCGGCGGTGAGGCCTTTGGAAAGGCACATAAAATCGGGTTGAACTTTTGCGTGCTCAATTGCAAACATTTTTCCCGTCCGGCCAAAACCCGTGGCAACTTCATCAACAATCAAATGCACATTATATTTTTTGGCCAACTGCGCGGCTTTGATGAGATATTCTTTCGGGTAAATTATCATTCCGCCGGCGGCCATGACCAGCGGCTCTAAAATCAGTGCGGCGATTTCCTGATTTTTGTGGGCCAGTAAGGTTTCTAGTTGTTTCAGACACTCTAATTTACAGCGGGGTTTTTCGGTGGCGCGGTTGAGGGGAGGGTTTAAGGCGGCGGTGGCGCGCTGCCCGGTTTGGTGATAATGGCCGGCGGGACAGCGGTAGCAATTTGGTGACGGCACCTTAAATGACTTAAAAAACAGCGGAGAAAAAACCTCATTAAACAAATCAACCCCGGAAATACTCATTGTTCCGACCGTGTCGCCGTGATAGCCGGCATCCAGTGCCACAAACTTGGTTTTTTCTTTTTGGCCGATATTTTGCCAATACTGGAAAGACATTTTGAGAGTGGTTTCCACCGCAGTTGATCCGTCATCGGAATAAAATACCCGGGATAAATTGTGCGGCGCAATTTTCAGAAGCTTTTCTGATAATGCAATGGCGGGTTTGTGCGTAAATCCGGCAAACATTACGTGCGCAAATTTTTTAAGCTGGGCATTTATTGCGGCGTTGATTTTGGGATGGTTGTGGCCATGTATATTGCACCACCAGCTGGAGATCGTGTCGTAATAAAAGTTGCCGTCGGCATCGTAGAGCTTTATTCCTTGAGCGCGCTCAATCAAAAGCGGCGGATATTTTTCGCTGGTTTGCATCTGGGTGTAAGGGTGCCAGTTATATTGGAGGTCTTTGGTTAGCCAGGGAGATTGGTTGGACATGTAAATAATTTTATCAGATATGGGAGGCGAGGGTGAAAGCTATTTATTAGCTAAGAATTTAAATAATTTGCTAAAAAATGCAATTTTTGTTCTTATTTTAACGATATATATGTAATGAGAACAAGCATTTGAAATTGCAGTGTTTTTCTTTTAGAGAAATAAATTGTGCGGAGGTCATGATGAGTAATTTTCTTGTGTGTGGGATGTCCGGTTTAAATCCTCTGAAAAGTGCAACCGGCAAAGCGTGGGCGCAAAATGCTTTGGCTGACCAAAAAGTTACGTTAGCCGAGGCTAGGCAGTTAGAAAGTGAGATATTCGCTGAAGGGATTAATTCTGATGAGGTTAATGACTTACGATCTCTATTAGATGAAGCTACTGGAAAATGTAAGGATGGGAAACAAAATGATTACGAAAAAGGCACAAGTGAGGTTTTGGCAAGTGCCTATTATCGATCCCAAGCACTTTTCGATGGGAAACTGTTACAGATGGGTCAGTATTTCGTTTGTGGCGTTGATGGGGTTAATCCGTTAAAGAGCCAGGCGGGAAGGACATGGGCACAAGGGGCACTAAATGACCAACAGGTTACTTTGTCGGAGGTAAAGCAGTTTAGGTTGGGTATTTTATCTAATGGCCTTATTAGCCCAGATGAAATTAGTGACGTGGAACGTTTGTATGATGAAGCAAATGGGTTTTGCCATGCCATCAGAAACAATAGTTATGATGAAGAGTCGAGAGCGTTTATTGTCGAACTACATTTTCGTTATAAAAACCTCTACGACAATAATTCAATGGGCACGCGTAAATATCCTGAATGGGACAACGCCTCTGGCGCATCTCGGGCAATTATGGAAAAATATTCGCGGGCGCGTGATTTGGTGTTTTCAATTATGTCGCATGTCCAAGAATTGAAAGGTTGGCGTGTTGATAATCGCGAGGTTATAAAAAGAGTTACTCAATTTGAATTAGAAGAGTTGCGAAAAATTGCTTCACAGGAAAATGAGCCAAGGATAAAAGCACTTTTGAATAAAATAATTGCCACTGAAAGCGCAGAATTAGATGGCCTAGATAATTAATTGTTTTTTTGATTCAGCTGCCGCATAAATGATGGAATCCCGCTCAATTGCTCAATAACCCTCGGATTATCTTTTTGGATCAATTTTTCAATCTGCGAAGTTTTTGCCCGCCGCGCAGCCTGCGTTAACTGCACCTTTTGCCCCTCCGGCGGCTGATTATAAACAACCCCTAATATTTTAATTTTACGCCGCTTTAGCGCCTCAATTGTTAAAAGTGTATGGTTGATTACTCCTAACTTATTTTGCGCGACAATTATCACCGGCAATTTCAGCTCTTTTACAATATCAATGACTAATTTGCGGTGGCTATAAGGGACCAGTGCCCCGCCGGTGCCTTCTACAATTACGTAATCATTTTTTTCGGCCGCCGCACGGAAGGCCCGTTTAATTTTGTCCGCGGAAATGGTTTTTCCTTCAATTTCGGCGGCTAAATGCGGCGATGCCGGCGTCTTAAACTTATACACCGAACATCCCGGATGATCTTCCGGCTTGCCGGACTGGATCCATTTTTGGATGGCTACCTTAAACCCCTGACCGCGCAAATAGGTTGCCAAAAGCTTGGCGAAATAGGTTTTGCCGACTCCCGTATCAGTGCCGGTGACGAAGATTGCGGAAGGGAGGTTTTGGGGTACCTTTGGCCGGCTGGTCATTTTTCAGCTTTGCAATAAAAAATTTGGTAAGTAGTAATAATCTTTTTGAATTTTTCCAAATAAAGGGCAGCAATGTCTTTCAGGGCTTGCGGGCCCAAAAATATATGCCGCGGAATGCCTTGCCCCCGTGTCCCGGTGTATTTTATTTTGCGCAAAAGCTCTGTTAGCGAGGGGTTAGTTTCTTTGTAAATCTTTTCTTTGAACGTTACTTTTTTGAACAGTTTTTTTAATTGGGATTGCAATTTTTGCTTTGTGATAAAGTGCTGGGCGGAGAGTTCGATTTTTTGGCCCTGCCACGCCTCCAGCGCTGCCCTAAGTTCCCGGAAAGTTTCCGGCCCAAAAATCGAAAACACCACGCCGCCGCCCGGATTGAGTATTTTTTTGTACATTTTGAGTGTTTCTTCAAATTCGGCCAGCCACTGAAAGCAAGCGTTGGAGCAGATCAAGTCAAATTTTTCCTCCAGTTTTAAATATTCGGCGTCGGCCAGGACAAATTTGGTGCGTTTTTGGGCGGCAGGTTTTTGGTTGAGTTTGTTTTGCGCTACGGACAGCATGGCCGGAGAAAAATCAATGGCGCAAAGTTTGGCGCGGGGGAACTTTTTCAGTAAAAGTTCGGTGAAAATGCCGGTGCCGCAGCCAATTTCCAGAATGTTGTTTATTCCGCTGGTCGGGAGGGCGCCAATTAAATCTTGGGCGGCCTGCCGCTGGATATTGGCGTAGTTATCATAATGCTCGGCGTATTTAGAAAAATTTTCCTGGATGATTTTTTTGTCAAGCATGACTTAAGTATACATTAGATTTGCGGCTATTTGAACCTGCCATTTTACTGAAATTTTCGGGAAAAGTATCGATAGATATATGAGACCTGAAAAGTTCGAAAGGAGAAACCAATGAGTCCGACCTATTTTTATGGTGTCAGAACACGTCAGGGGAGGGCTGTTACATCTAGCGGTGTCCGCGAAGGTATTTCAGCCGCAACCAGGTTCTCAAAACTTACCCCTGAACTACTTGCCCAAATACCAGCGTTAGCAATGGCCGCAGACGTAAGAGATCGGTTGGAAATCTTACCTATGCATCCTATTCACGAAAAAGACCGGCAGGTTCCGATTGAATGTCTAACTGAAGCCTTACAAATCATTCAGCCAGATACTCGTGGCATGGCATTTGTCAGCGAAGAATTTGTGCGCGAAACGGGCACAAGGCTGCGAACACTGGCTGAATTACTGCCGTATCTAAGAGAAAGTATTAGCACTTTTGGCGAAACACCCGTTCGAGATCCTTTTCGTTTTCCATCTATGGGGACTAAGTCGGTTAGAATTTACCTTGAGATATTGTTTCATTACGGAGGGGCCAAGCCCTTATCCTTAATTTTTGATTGCTTCATAAAGAGGCATAAAGAGATTGATAAAATAAGACTCTCATTTATCTTGGGTGATGTAATTGATGAGAGTTTCGGGGAAAGATTTGAGAAATATGGAGAATAAATCGTTTTTTCTTTATCCAATGCGCTCCGGGTCAAGCGTCCAGCGTCCAGCGCGACTTAAGCGCGGGCGGATTTAAGGCAAGCAATAAATTCCTTATGCAAAAACGGCAGATGCCCGCAATTTTCCATGATTATCAGCTTGGCCTGCGGGAAGCGGCTCACAAATTCTTTAATTTCTTCCACCGGAGCAATTTTATCGTTTTGGCCGTGGATAAAGGTAATTTTTGTCGCGGTTGACAAGTTGCTGATATTTAAAGATTGCTGGCCTAGCGTATCCAACTGGCGAGATAAATCATCGGCCGTGAACTTTCCCAGATATTTTTTCATCAGATTTTGCTTGAACCACAAAAATTCTTCCTTTTCACCTGTGGCAAAACAATCGCGGTAAAAGTTGATTAAGAATCCGCGCGCGTTTTGTTTCAGTCCGTTTTGCGCAATGGCAATGTCGGCGGCAGGATATTTGGGCCGCGCGCTGATTAAAACTAGATGGCCAGTGCAATCCTTCTGCTTGGCGACAAAATCGATGGCGGCAAAGACGCCCTGCGACCAGCCTATAACCAAAGGTTGATCCATGTCTGGCAAATCTAAGGTTTGAAAAATTTCCTCGTCAAATGCCCAGCCGGAGAAAAGTCGCGGTATTTTGTTTTGGCGGTGGTTGGCAAAATTATGCATCAGATAAAATTATATCAAGCTGCGGGAGCATTGCGGGTAATTTCTTTCGTCAGTTTTTCCAAGACGGCTTGGCTATGGTTGTAACTTAACGAAAACCGGATGCGTGACTCGTTTTGCGGCACGGTGGGCGGGCGGATGGGCAAGGTCCAGTATCCGGCGGCCTGAAGTTTTTTGCTTATTTTTACGGCAACCTCGGCCGAGCCAATGATGACCGGCACAATTTGTGATTGACCGCAGACTGGATGGCCGGCTGAAACCAGTTTTTGGCGAAAAACCCTGGCGTTTTTCAGCAGCAGTCGGCGGCGTTCCGGCTCGGTTCTCAACAAATCAATTGCGGCCAAATTGGCGGCCACGACCGCCGGCGGCAGGGCAGTGGAATAAATAAAACTGCGGCCAGTATTGATTAGATATTCAATGCAGGTCTTGTCTGCCGTAACATAGGCGCCAAAGCTTCCCAGCGCTTTGCCGAAAGTGCCCATAATAATATCAACTTGGCTTGCCAGGCCTTCTTCCTCCACTATCCCCGCTCCATTTTTCCCGAAAATTCCGGTAGCGTGGGCTTCGTCCACCATCAAAATGCAGTTATATTTTTCTTTCAATGTAACCAGGTTTTTTAAGGGGCAACGATCGCCGTCCATACTGAAGATGGTTTCGGTAATAATCAGCGCGCGGCGGTATTTATGGCGGTATTTTTTCAACAGCATTTCAAGGTGCATCGGGTCGTTATGGTGGAACCGGAACATTTGTGCGCCGGATAATAATATCCCGTCAATGATACTGGCGTGGTTTAACCGGTCCGAAAAGATGGCGTCGCCTTTTTCAAAAAGCGCCGGAATAATGCCGACGTTGGCTTGATAGCCGGAATTAAAAAGCAGTCCGGCGGGTTTACCTTTTAGTGCGGCAATTTTTTCTTCAAGTTCGTGGTGAATTTCAAGGTCGCCGGATAACAGGCGGGAAGCGCACGTTCCGGTTCCCCATTTTTCTGCGGCGGCGTGCGCGGCGGCGATGAGGGCGGGGTGGGAAGCTAACCCCAGGTAATCGTTGGACGAGAAATCAAAATATTCTTTGCCGCGGATGCTAATTTTTCCGTCTTTGCGCCAGTTGGCGGGATGCAGGGTGCGCCGCAATCCTTTTTCGGCCTGCGTTTTTAAAAACCCAACCTGCCATTTTTGTGGATTATTTGGCATTTTTATAGTTGCTCCTGCCACAGAGCAGTTATGTCTTTAATTAATTGCTGGTCTTCTTTTACGGATCGGCCGCGCACGGTCAAATACCCGCCAATCAGCATTCCGTTAGCGCCGGCCATAAATCCCATGGCCTGAAAGTCCTTTAACACAGTTTCGCGCCCCGCCGCAATTTTAATGGTTTTGTCTTTTAGTATCATCCGGAAAATGCAAATGGTACGGATAACGTCGGCGCCGGAGATGGGGGGCAAATTTTCCAGCGGCGTTCCTTTGACCGGCACCAGGATATTGATCGGGATAGAATCAACGTCCAGTTCTTTCAGTGTTTCGGCCATGATGATCCGGTCTTCCCAGGTTTCGCCCATGCCAATGATGCCGCCGCTGCAAACTACCAATCCTGCGGCTTTGGCGGCCTGGATGGTTTCGATGCGTTCGTCAAAAGTGTGGGTCGAAACAATTTTTGGGTAGAAATTGCGGGAAGTTTCAATGTTATGGTGATACCGTACCAATCCGGCGGTTTTTAATGTTTTAAGTTCGGCTTGGGTCAGCGCTCCCAGCGAGGCACAGGGTTCGATGCCAATTTGCTTAATTTCGGCAATTGTTTCGGCGATTATTTTCAACTCGTCTGCCGTCAAGTGATTGCCGCTGGTGACAATGCCAAAGCGCTGGGCGCCGTTTTGTTTGGCGGTGCGGGCGGCAACCAACAGTTCTTCTTTTTTTAATAGGGGATAAATCGCAATCTCGGCGGCGTGGCGGCCGGATTGCGCGCAAAATTTGCAATCTTCACTACACCGGCCGGATTTGGCGTTGATGATTGAGCAAATATCGAGCCGATCGCCCAAAAATTTGGCGCGCACCTGGTTGGCCATGGCTACCAGCTGCATGAGCGGTGCATTTAAAAGAAAATTCAAGTCAAGCTTGGGGGATGGCGTATCCATTTGGTAAGGACATTATAACGTAAGGTGGCAGAGGGGCTCAATTGGTATTGCAACTTTCAAAATATTTTGTCTTATCCCTGAAATATTTTGCCGTTTTTATCGAAGAATATTTATAGAGGAATGATTATGGTTGAAATTTATCGTGTTCCGCCGCGGATACAAGCGGATGCCGCCACTTTGATAAAAGCCGCCGCTCTGCGACAAGTAGATTTTAGGATTAAACGTTTAGACGGTGATGCGTTTAGGGGGTTTCCTGCTTGTGAACAAAGGCGAAGTTTGGTAGCCGAGGTTGGAAGCCCAACCAGGTTAGCGCCCGCCGAGGTTGATCAGTTGATTGCTGCTCTTGGGTCTTCAATTGTAGGGGAAATTGCTAGTTATGCTGAAGGAGCGCAAGTTTTGGCGGGGGTTGTCGAAAGAAGGCCAAACGCTGAGTTTTTGATAGCAAAACGTCGAGACGATGGGAAACTATATATTTTAAAAGGAGAAGCAAATACTGATCCCACCCGGCCAATTGCACATTCGGTTGAATTACCGTTTATTCCTATGGGACCACTTATGCATAATCACCCTTTTGGGATTGATCCTGCAGTTACTTACGGGGACTATTTAATTAATTGTTTTTTTGGCTGCCCCTTTGGAATAGAGATCGGACATCAGCGAGATGGCCGGATTACATTATCGAAGTATTATATTCTAGGGCCTTTTCGGTCAGTTGAGACAAGATTGGTTGATATTGAACAAGATTTATACGGCTCAATTATTAATGCGCTAACCGTCGATGCGGTTTTCCCTCAATCTTTGGCTTATGCGTCGCGTGAAACCGGACAACTTTTGCATGAGCTTGACGCTTCTCCTGCCGCCTTGTTAGCGCAACATTATGGACTGATGGGACAACATGGTATGGACATTGCTACGCTTGAAGCCGAATTGTTTCCGCTGGATGATATCGATCCCCAAAAAGCAATTGAATTAGCGCAGTTATACTTAAAAACACAGCATCTTTTTAATGCAATCCTTCTTTTAGAGAGATGTGGCCTTGAAAGAAATCATCGGCTGAAAACTTTCCACATGCTGGCTCAGAGTGGGCTTGGCGATTTGGTTTAAAAATGGGCGCAGCAGGGTTCGAACCTGCGGCTCCTTGCCTGTCAAGCAAGTACTCTACCGCTGAGTTATGCGCCCATAATATTTTGGAGGCGCGGGTGGGAGTTGAACCCACGCATCGCGGTTTTGCAGACCGCTCCCTTACCGCTTGGGTACCGCGCCGCTGAAAAAAAGCGGGAGACGGGGATCGAACCCGCAACCTTTTGCTTGGGAAGCAAAAGCTCTACCGTTGAGCTACTCCCGCGACAAACGCTCGGTATTTTACCATTTTTTTAAGCGGCGTGCTATAAAGCCCTTGCCCCTGCTGAAGAAATTTGTTAAAGTATGCACAAGAATATGTAAGGAGAAAAACGATATGCAAAAAAGCATAATTTATTCGCAACCCGCATTAATGAATTTTCAAAATAGCATCCGGACATTCGGGGCCCTTTGCACCGGACCAGGGGCTATCGCTACTGGATCTTGTGGCCAAGGAAACTATGCAACCTTGGCTTGTAATCCTCACGGAATTGTTGCATCCGAAGCTTGTGGTGTTGGGGATAATACTGGTTAAAAGCAACCGCTTTTCCTAATTACTGCGGTTCTTCCGTGGTATCCACCAACTGATGTTGAGTCATAGCCAGCTTCATTTTTGAGGTGGCTTCTTTGCAGATGCGGGAAACCTGTGATTCAGAGAGGCCGATTTCTTCGCCGATTTCTTTAAATGTCCGATCGCTTTTATAATAACCCTTGATGACTTTTCTTTCTTTTTCGTCCAGTACTTTCATGGCGTAATCGATGTGCAGCATCTGGTCAATTTTGTCGTGGTAGATGATTTGTTTATTGAAAGCCATGTAAACGTTGGCGGCGGAAGTAATCCATTCGTACAGGCCGGCGACCGGGTCGGCGCCCCTTTTCCTTAAATAATCCTGCATGGCGCCTTTCAAGCGCACCGAAACGTAAGGCCATAGGTCCCCTTTGCGCGGGTCCCAGGTTTTGAGCGCGTCCACAAATGCGATGCGGGCTTCGGAGGATAAATCGTCGGCTTCGGAGGAGGCGATGTGGCGGGGCAGGCCTTTCACATACCATCTTACCGCCGAGTTGATCTGGTCTTTGTATTTGTCGACAACTTCATCGGAGTATTTTAAGAAATGCTCGCGTAAAATATTGACGATATGGTCTTCAACGTCTTTGGCCGTCGGCAATGTATTGCTCCCTTTAACACCGCGATTTTATGGTTCCCTTCCAGCTCTCTATCGCTTCTTTTTTTCCCCTAATTCACGCTCAACACGCTTGACCAGGTCTTCGGTGCGGTCTTTAGCCAAGTTTTGGCTGAAGCGCCGGGCCATGTCAACCGTAAACTTAAAAAACCGCCGGAAAGCGATTGGCCATCCGGCTGGAGCGGAAGCGGCTCCTGCCTGGCCCATCCGTGCGGCCACATTTACGGGCGTCCTGGTTATTGATATTTTAGGGTCCGGCACGATTTTTCCACCTTTTACTTATCTTGCCCTGACTTTTTGGCAACGTATAAACTGGCAATTGCCAGTGCCTGTCGGCGCAGTTCCGGGTTGGTAACTACGGCGTCGGCAATCGTGCTTAGCATTTTATCAAAGCCAAAACTCAAAGTAAAGGTTGCGCCAAATTCAACTTCCAGCGCAGCCCGGACAATCTTTTCAATCAGCTCCTTGGCGGAGAGTTCGGGATGCAAAAGCTCTTCCAACCGGGATTCGAAGAGCGCGTTTTTGCGCTGCGGAGCCACCGAAGGTTTTTTGCTTTTCTTTTCTTCAAACGGAGTGATATTCAAAAAATTCTTCAAAAAGGTCTCTTTTGAAGGTTCGCCCCGGTTAAAGCTTTTTTGCGACCATTGGTTTAACATTATTATATATTCTCCTATTGGTTAGAACCTCAGCCGAGCTTGCGCCCTGCTGTCCCTTAATCATCGTCAGGTAATTTTAAAAATTTCACTTTTTTCGCAAAATTTTTGCGCCAGCGGACAAAAAATATTTTACGCAGGCTCAATCCAAACTGATCATCCCAATGGATTGGACCTTGACCTGCGGGACAATTTCATTATAGGAAAGCACGGCCACGTCCGGGAAACTGCGCTCGATGAAGCGCTTAAAATGCGGGCGCAATCTGGGGGAGCACAGGATGACGGGGGATAATTTCATTTTTTTAAAATTCTGCACGTGGTTGGAAATCTGCACCAGAATTTTTTCTCCCATGCTGGGGTCCAGCGCCAAAAAGGAACCGTATTCAGATTGGTGGATGGCCCCGATCATGGTTTCTTCCAGCGACGGGTCAATGGTTACCACCGTGATGACATTATCTTTGTCGGTATAGTCCTCGCAAATTTGGCGGGCTAATGATTGCCGGACGTATTCGGCCAGGACGTTGATGTCGCGCGAGAGGTGAGCGTAGTCGGCCAATCTTTCCAGGATGGTGGAGAGGTCGCGGATGGAAACCCGCTCTCTTACCAGCAGTTGTAAAACCTTATGCACCTGTCCCAGGGATAATAGGTCCGGAATCAATTCGCGCACGATCGCGGCATTGGTGTTTTTTACCAGTTCAATCAGCGATTGTACATTTTGCCGCGTCATGATTTCGTCGGCGTACCTTTTTACGATTTCGGTAAAATGGTTAGAGATTACATCGACCGGATTTTCGGCGGCAAGGTCTAACTTTTGCAGGGCCGGCAATTCCTCGTCCGGCACCCAGGTCACGGCCTCATTGCTCAACGGATCTTTGGCTTCGATACCGGTAATATTTTTTTGCTTGAGCTTGGCGTAACGCATGGTTACGCGGTGGTGGTTAATGTAGGCCTCGCCGGAAGAAACCTTTGTCCCGCGGATGTCGATTGTGTACTGGTTGGGCGGCAAACTCAAGTCGTCCATGACGCGCACCCCGGGGATGACAAACCCCAAATCCTGGCCGATGTGGTAGCGAATCAAAGTGATGCGCTCAAGCAGGGCGCCTTTTTGGGCGGGGTCAATTAACGGGATGAGATTGCGGCCGGTTTTCAAGCTTAATGGGTCTAGTCCCAGGGTTCCCAAAATGCTTTCCGGCTTTTTTAAGATATCTTTGGCGGTAACATCTTCGCTTACCATGCTGGACTCATCGCGCCGGGCCTGGTTTTGGACCAGCACCAGCGCAAGAATCCCGGCAATGACGGAAAGCAGTAAAAAGGGTACCGTTGGCAGGCCGGGGACTACCGCAAATACTCCCAGGATCAAACAAACAAAGGCAAAGGCCTTTGGCTGGCGAAAGAGTTGTGCGGCAATGTCCGTTCCCAAGCTCATCTCGGAAGCGGATTTGGTAATAACCAGGCCGGTGGCAATTGAGACCAAAAGTGCGGGCACCTGGTTGACCAGGCCGTCGCCGACCGTGAGCAAGGCGTAGGTTTGCAGCGCTTCCATAATCCCCATCCCCTGCTGCAGCCACCCCACCAAAATTCCGCCGATGATGCTGATAATGGCAATCACAATCCCGGCAATGGAATCGCCGCGGACAAACTTGTTGGCACCGTCCATGGAGCCAAAGAAAGTGGCTTCCTGTTCGATTTTGCGGCGGCGGGTACGGGCCTCCTGGGCGTCAATCAAGCCGGCGTTAAGGTCTGCGTCAATGCTCATCTGTTTGCCGGGCATGGCGTCCAACGTGAACCGGGCGGCAACTTCGGCCACGCGCTCCGAACCCTTGGTAATGACCACAAATTGCACCAGGGTGATGATGACAAAAATAATGGCGCCCACGATGTAGTTTCCGGCCACCACAAACGATCCGAAAGCGTTGATGACTTCGCCGGCATAGGCATTGAGTAGAATTTGCCGCGTGGAAGCAATGTTTAACGACAGCCGGTATAAGGTTACCACCAGCAATATGGAGGGGAAAGCCGCAAATTCAAGCGGCTCCTTTAAATACATGGCGACCAATAGTATGGTTAGTGAAAAAGCAATATTTAAGGTTATCAAGATGTCCAGGATGGCGGGGGGGAGGGGTACGATCATCAGCCCGATGATGCTGACCAGGAGCGCCGCTACCAAAAAGTCGCTTAAGGAAAATAAATTCTTTAAGTTATTGACGTCAAAGCGCGGTGCTGCCATTTGGTGATATTGTAACCTAAGAACTAACAACTAACAACTTTCAACTGGGGGAAGTTTTCCCGAAAATATATTTCAAGCAATCGCCCACGCAAACACGCATGCGTTAATAATTGACGGCTTCTCCTTAAAACAACTATAATTGCTCTTTAAGAAAGAGGTATTTCCATGCCCTTAGCGGCCATTATTTTAGCAGCGGGAAAAGGGGTCCGGATGCAGTCGGAATTGCCCAAGGTTTTTCATCAGGTTTTAGGCAAACCGCTGCTCCAGTATGTGATCGAAGCGGTTCAGCAGCTTTCCCCTCAAAAAATTTGCGTGGTGGTGGGGTATAAAAAAGAATCCATTATTGATTATTTTAAGGGTTTTGGCCTGGAATTTGTGGTGCAGGAACAACAATTGGGTACGGGGCACGCGGTGATGCAGGCGAGAGAAAACCTGAAAGATTTTTCGGGGGAAGTACTGGTATTGAACGGGGATATGCCTTTGATGAAACCGGAAACGTTGCAAAATCTAGTGAAATTTCATCGGGCGCAGGGTGCGGCGGCCACGGTGTTGACGGCGCGCATTGCCAATCCGGGAGCTTTTGGCCGGATCGTGAGGGATAATCTGGGAGCGGTCTGGAAAATTGTTGAAAAAAAGGATGCCGCGCCCGCCGAATTAAAAATCAATGAAATCAATACCGGGACATTTTGCTTTGACGCGCAAAGTTTGTTTGCGATTTTAGAAAAAATTACTCCTGAAAATGCCCAGAAAGAGTATTATGTAACGGACACCATTGCTTTGCTTAAAGCTGAGGGTAAGCCGGTTTTTGCGTTTGTCACGGAGGATGGACGGGAGGCGCTGGGGGTTAACACCAGAGAAGAACTGGCGGTTTTGGAAAAAATGTTAAGCGCTCAGCCGTGGGGCGCGCACAAGGGTTGAAAATAAATGCAACTCTATATTGCCTTTAATAGTTTAATCCTGTTGGTAACCTTAGTCATCAATCTGTTGCTGGCTTTTTATGTAATCCATGAAAACCGCCGGAGTGAAGCCAATTGGGCCTTTGCCGGCACGCTGCTGTCGGTGGTGGTTTGGATTTTGACGATTTTGATGTTTTTGCAGGTGCCCAGCCCCGGCTTGGTGTTGTTGTTTCGCCGCCTGACACCCATCGGGTCGTCACTGGTAGCAGGTTTCCTGTTGTATTTTTCGCTGGTTTTTCCAAGACGAGAGGAGCCCTTACTAAATTACCAGAGAATCCTTTGCCTTTTGCCCGGGGTTACTTTTTCCCTGCTGGCGATTTTTTCTCCACTGATGGTTCAAGGTTTTATTGTCCAGGACCTGCATTATTTGTTTATTGGCCAACCCATTTGGGGGCCGGTGTACAAGTTTTTTGCTATTTATTTTGTCGGGTATTATCTGGCGGGGATTTACAATTTAACTTGCAGTTATTATAAAGCGCAAGCCACGGATAAGCTGCAGATTTGGTATGTTTTGGTGGGGTTTGTTTTATCCGGCGTGAGCGGGGTAATTTTTAGCTTATTGTTGCCGATGATCGGCATTACCGATACGTTTACCTTGGGCCCAATTTTCACGCTGTTCCTGGCGTTTTTTGTGTCTTATGCCATTGTGCGGCACGGGCTGTTGAACACGGAAGATTTTTTAACCCGCAGTGTGGTGATTTTGGCGGTGATGGCGGGGATTGTCGGCACATTTTGGGCAACCCTGACCAATGATTTACGGTTTTTGGTTTCATTTTATATTACCTTGGCTAACGCTTCGTTGGGCCTGGTGGTTTTAGCCAGAAATTACCGCAGTAATATTAATCGGAGCTTTGCGGCGCTGGCGTTTTGTTTGGCGGTCTGGGCTTTTTGTGTATTTAAGGCCTGGAGTGCCTCTACCGAACCGCAAGCTTTATTTTGGATCCGGGCTTGTTTTTTAGGCCCAGCCTTCCCGGGATTGTTGTGGTATTTTTCTTTGGTTTTTCCCAGGGAAGAGAATAAAATAAAATGGCCGCAATTTTTGATTATGTTCTTGCCCAGCGTTATTTTTGTGCCGCTGATTTTTTCTCCGCTGATTATTGAAAAAGCCGAGAAAATGACCTGGGGATACAATGCTTTGAGCGGACCTTTGTATTATATTTTCGCGATGTTTTTGGCGGCTTATTTTTTGCTGGGTTTTATGAACCTGGCCAATAAGTTATTTAAGGCCAAGGGGATTGAAAAAATACAGATTCGCTACGTTTTTGTGGGCTTTCTGCTTACTATTTTGGCTGGTTTGGTTACCAATCTCATGATATTGGGGATTTTTGAAAATGCCCAATATACCTGGGTCGGGCCTTATTCAACCATATTTTTTGTCGGTTTTTCTACTTACGCGATCGTGCGCCACCGTTTATTAAGCATTGAATTGGTCATCCAAAAAGGATTTGTTTATGTGCTGTCAACGGCCATTATTACCGTGGTTTATGTCTTCATCGTTTATCTTTCTGAACAGCTTTTCAGGGAAACGTTTGGCTATTCATCTGCGGTATTGATTACCCTGGCGGCGCTGTTAATTGCGGTGGCTTATCAGCCGGTGGTTCAGTTTATTCAGCGCCTGACCGACAATTTATTTTTCCGCAGCAGATTGGATTACCAGAAAACACTGCAGGAGGCCAGCGAAGCCATTGCTTCGGTCATTAAACTTGAAGATATTTCGGGTTTGGTGGCGCGGGTTTTTGCCGGGGCGTTGAATGTCAAAGAAATATCATTGGTGATACTTGATCCCATTCGGCATAAATATCGCAGTGCACCTCTGCCCAATATTCCGGAAAGCGGAAAATACATAAAAATTGAAATTGATTCCAACAACGCGGCCGTTCAATTGCTGCGGGACAGAAAAGAAATTTTGGTATCTTATGAATTGGAAAGGGAGCTGGCCTCTCTCTCCAGCGCCGAAAGCGTACGGTTGCGGCGGGAACAATTGCGCGATGCCTTGGAAGAAATGACCAAACTGGAGGTAATGGTTTGGGTTCCTATCATTGGGAAAGATGAATTGGCGGGATTTATTGCCATGGGGGAAAAAGAGAGTGGCGAGGTGTTTACCGCGGACGATTTAAGTTTGTTTTCGGTTTTGGCATCGCAAATTGCGGTGGCGCTGGAAAATGCCCGTCTTTATGAAGAAGTGTTAACCATGAAAAACTATAACGAAGACATCTTGCAGTCGATGACCGACGGGGTGCTCACCACCGATTTAAGAGGCAATATCATCACGTTTAACAAAATGGCAGAAAAAATTTCTGGGCTAACCATAGCGCAGGTAATCGGCAAAAGCTGTGAAGAGATTTTTGGCGTTGGCAGCCCGTTTTCCACTTTGGTGGAAAAGGTTTTGCGCGGCCGCAGCAGATTGCAAATTGAAACCAACTTGATGAACCCGCAGGTTGGCTGGGTGCCGGTGTCGGTCCAGGCAAATTTACTGCGCGATAGCGCGGGTAAAAAAATGGGAATTTTACTGGTCTTGGCGGACCTGACGCAGCTCAAAGAGCTGGAAAGCAAGGTGCGGCAGGCGGACAAGTTGGCGGCGCTGGGGACCATGGCGGCTGGGATGGCGCACGAAATAAAAAATCCGCTTTCTTCCATGAAGGTGTTGTCGCAGTTGATGCCGCTTAAGTTTGACGATCCGGAATTCAGGGGTAAATTCCAGGAAATCATGCCCAAGGAAATTTCGCGGATTGACCGGATTGTGGAAAATTTGTTGGGCTTTGCCCGCGCCTCGGCGCCTAAGTTTGAGAAAGTAAAAATTGAATCCGTGCTGGAGGAAACACTGGATTATTTTTCCGGCCAGCTTGAAACCGCCAAGGTTAAATTGGTGAAAAAGACCGAAAAACTTCCGGAAGTGGTGGCGGATGCTGCCCAACTGGCGCAGGTGTTTTCCAACCTGATTTTAAATGCCATTCAGGCCATGCCGGCGGGGGGAGAGTTAAGCATTGCCGCGCTCCCCGGAAAAACCATGGATGGGGAGTTGGCGGAAGTGGTGGTTTCGTTTGCGGATACCGGCTGCGGCATGGCGCCGGAACAGTTAAATAAATTATTTGAGCCGTTTTTTACCACAAAATATGGGGGGACGGGTTTGGGACTGACCATTTCGCATAGTATAATAGAAGGGCACGGGGGATCCATTAACGTCAAAAGTACGCCCGGCAAAGGAACCACGTTTATCGTTACGTTGCCGGTGATGCATTAGGGGCAGTTAAGGAAAAGGAGCAGGAAAGGTTTTCTGGAAATATGAAAGATAAAGCAGCATTACTATTTGTGATTACGGAAGATGAGAGCGTGAAAAATCTTATCACGGAAACTGCGGCTGGGATGGCGACGCCGGTTTTTGTCGCTTCGGCTGCGGAAGCAATTGAAAAGGCAAAAGCAGCTTTACCTTTTGCCTTTGTGATTGATTACGATCTCAAAAGCACCACGGGGCTGGAAGTTTTTCGCTTATTAAAAACGGCGCTGGCGGACTTGAAAGTAATCATGTTGTCCGCCAACAATAATATTTCATTGGCGGTTTCGGCGGCAAAGATGGGCGTGGACGAATTCTTGAAAAAACCGCTCCAGTCGGAGGTTTTCTTTAAAGCATTAAAATCCCTGCTGGATGAGGCGCAAAAAATTTCGCGTTTTGAGTTTCCCAAAGAAAGTGGTTTTGAATGGCTTTTGGGCAACAGCCCGGCGGCGGAAAAACTAATTGCTGAGGCCGAAGCTACCCTGCAAGATTTTAAAGACATAATCATAATATCCGGCGAAGGTATCGACGGGCCAGCGTTTGCGCAGGTTTTGCACCATAACGGCCGGGTTGCCAAAAGAAAAATAATTACGCTGGATTTGTTGTCTTTTGAGCCCGTTGCCCAAGAAACGCATTTTTGGACGCTGCTCCAAAAACTGCTTACCGTGAAAGAAGGTGCGCTGGAAAGCGAAGAAAACCTTTGCGGGATGGTTTTGTTGAATAATTTTGACATGCTGGCATACCACTTCCGGCACAGCATTTTGGATTTTTTAAAAAACAAGGCGCGCCGCATTGGGGCGGATAAATTGGATAAGCGCGTCCGACTGGTGCTGGTGGCGTCGGGACAAGAGGGGATTGCCGCTTTTGAGGCGGAAGGGCTTTTGGAAGCGTTTAATGTCATTCGCATTCCGCCTTTGCATGAGCGAAAAAATGACCTGCCGCTGATTTTGTCTGCGTATATCCAAAAATATAACAGTTTGTATTCAAAGTCCGTGAAATTTATTTCTACCGCAGGGTTGGACCTGCTTTTTTCTTTTGATTTTCCTGGCAATTACCGGCAGCTGGAGGCGATGGTATCGTCTGCGGTATTAAGGAGCCGGTCGGAGTTTTTAGGGATTGAAGAAATGCCCTTGACGCTCAGTAATTTAGAAAAGATAACTTTGGCGCGGCTCGCGGCCCGGCGCGATTTTGGCATGAACTCGGCCCAAAGAGAGTTTGACCGTAATTTATTGGATGTGGTTTTTGAAAAATCTGGCAAGAATCTTGACCGCGCCGCGCAGTTTTTATCTCTGCCCCGTACCGCTTTCCTGGAAAAGCTGGGATAATCCTCAAATTGTCTCAAAATTCTTTACCCAAACCATGAAATTTTTGAACACTTTGTTCGAAGAATCAGAGTAAGTGAGTATATAGGGAGGGGAAAGAATGTCTGCTTTGGCTGAAGCCAGCTTTATCCGCGCGTCGCGCGAGAATAAGTGTCAACGCGCGGGGGGGGCGCAACCGGCAATCAGGAAAACCACTGGCCGGCTGGTAACTTACTGCCCCATGTATGCCCCCAATGCCATGATGCCGGATAATGGTTTGGCCCTGCTGGCGGCGGTGACCAACGCGGCCGGCCATGACGTAAAGGTCATGGATTATAACACCACTGATTCTATGCGCAGGTTAATCCCGCCGTTCTGGAGCAGGTGCTTGGATCTCAACTGGAAGTATATGATCTCCCCGCGATACGATAATCCTAATCTAGGTTTAGCCGATAAGTTTGTGCTGGCTTTGGGGGGGGTTGTAAATAGTGCAATTGACTGGGGGAAATTGACTTTTACCCGCAGAGCGGAAGTGCACCGCGTGGCGCAGGAATTAATTCGACAAGTACAGGATGAAGGGGTTGAATGGATTGGATTCAAATTATGGAACGGCTATGGTTATACTATGCCCCTGGCAATTGCTAGAGAAGTAAAAAGGGTTTGCCCGGATGTAAAACTATTTGCCGGCGGGCCGCAGGCGGATTTCTATTATAAATATGATGTGCTTAGGCAGCGGACTGACGTTTTTGACGCAATTTCTTTTAGGGGAGGGGAGGAAGCGTTGGTTGGGTTGGCGGATTGGGTCGGAAGTAATGGGCGTTTGGATAGAGCGGATATCCCTAATATTGTTTTCCGGGATGCAGCAGGGAAGATCAAACAAACAGAGTATCGCCCGGTGGATTTAAAAGAATTGCCAATGCCGGATTACAGCGAAGAAACTTACCCCGCTATGCAGGGCGACCAAAAAATTAAAGTTGCAGTGCAGGTGGATATGATTGGCTGTTATTGGAATAAATGCGCTTTTTGCGGGTATAAGTTTAGGACCCCGGACCGCGTCAGCCAAAAAACACCGGAACAAGTTTTTGCGGAAATGCGGGCACTGATGCGGCAGGGCATTTTTGCCTTCCGTTTTTCCGGCGCCACGCTGGGCCCTGCGTTTCATAATCGCCTGGCGGATTTGATTTTGGCGTCAGGCGTGCAAATTAAATTTGCCGCGTTTGTGCGCGCGCAAGAAATGGACGCCTTGGATTTGGAAAAATTGAAACGGGCTGGATTGGACAGCGTGATGCTGGGAGTAGAATCCGGCAGCCCCACACTGCTAAAAAGCATGCACAAAGGTGAAGAGGCGGCAACGTTGGAGCGGCAAATAAAGCGGTTTAAGGCAGCGGGGGTTTTTGTGGTTGCCAGTTTAATTGGTTTTCCACCCGGCCAAACTGATCAAACTTTTCAGGAAACCGTTGACTTTTTGAAGCGTGCCCAACCGGATGCCATTGTTTATACCCCGCCGCTGGCAATCCCCGGAACCGATTGGTGGGATAATGCCGGAACAAATAATGTTGAAATAGTGGGAACAAAAGCTGAGGCAATTGCGGCGGCGCTCATTTATTCGATCCGGCATTTGGTGCCCCCGGCGCTGTGGCCGCCGATGCCGTATATGGTTAACGGTTTGACTTCAAGGCAGTTTTTAAAGGAAGTTGACCGTGAGGCGGGCGTAATTCAAGCGCAAACGGGCATCCCGTCCAGGATTTCGGATGACTTGGCATTGTTTGCGCATTTATTGGGAAAAGAGCCGGTTGCATTCCGAGACGAAGTAACCCGCATGTTTATTGCTGCGGATACGGAAGCCATTGATCGTTTAGTCAGGACGCTTAACGCGGCAATGCTTAGTTTATATACATAAAAAAAGTTTATAAATAAACTGAAATTTTTTACCGAATCTACGGATAATAAAGATGATGGTACTGATGAAAGTTTAGGGATTTATTATGGGAGCAATTGCTAGATTAGCAAGCAAAGAAATGGCGAGAAACGGCATTCGGGCTACGCCTGAAAGCCTTACTGTGGGCATGCGTTATCGCTTGGCAGCGGTGGGTGCCTATCATGATGCGCGGGAATGCTTAGCGCCCGCGACTGGATTAACTCGCGTAAGCTTGGCTTTTGACGGGCTAAGCAGCGGTTCTTTTGCCGGGGCGGCGCTGGCTATGCCGGGGTCATCCGGCATGCAAGAAGCACGCTTTGCAATGGGGGTTGCGCGTGGCACATTACTACCTGGAGCCACAGGCGTATCCGGTGGATTTGGTGGCGGAGGCGCAAGAATCACAAATACAGATTTATTCAGAATTAGAAGAGCGGTGCTTGAAGAATTGCGCGGGACCGCTGAACGGAAAAGTATAGATGCCCCGGGAAAAGTAGTTTTTACATCAGAAACAATTGAGCAAGCACTAAAGCTCGCGGCGAGCAAGGCAGGGTTATCGCACGGCTTAGTTTCCGCGGAGAACGTTGCTGAAATGATAAACATGCTTTTTGCCGCAAACGCAATTGAAAGATCCGGTCGGAAAAAATTTCGCATAGCGCCGACTACAACGCAAAAAATACACGCCGTGTCCACAAGGTTCCGGACCATGGACGTGGAATTTATTCAGAAGTTAACGTCTGTCTCTGCAGTTTTGGATTTAGCAGATATATGTTTAAGTGAAATCTGGGACGAACATGCATTATGTCTGGCATCGCCAGCGGAGGCCGGCTTGCGGTTGCGGATGGTAAGAAGATCGCGGCCAATTGCAGGATCTACTTATGATGCGCCGACAGGCGTGGAACCACGGTATTTACGCAAAAAAGCGGTGGAGGATTTTTCCTCTGTTCGTACGTGGGGGCGGGTTGTGGATTTAGCGAAAGACCCAGCTGTTCATAAAGCATCTCTGGCGAGTGATGCGGAAGATTTTCTGCTGCCTGATTCGGGACCGTTTAAAGGTGAGGTTTTGGAAGGGGTAGGAGCAAACGAGCAGGGCGCAATAACTTTTGAATATGAAGTTTCACATCGATTGCCCAATGCTCCAGCGCTTGAATTTGGTGCCATAGATAATCCTTGGTTAAGGACGCGGCCGGCAATTGGATTAATGGATGATCCGGTAACCGTTGCCAAGACCTTGCAAGACCTGATATTGCGCCCGTTGGCGGATCGAATAACTGAAATTGCGAACGGTGACAATGTTTTTGAGGTTTTGGATAGTGAGGGCGAGGTTACGGAGCCGGCTGGGCAAAATGAGTCCAGCGAAGATCTGGCCCGGCGCCTTACGCGCCCAATGATTAATGCGTTGAGACAACAGGCCGCGCCCAAAATTGTGAGGCGGCGCAATAATTTAACTGGGAAAGTGGAGTATTTAACAGAATATACAATTTCTTCTGCTACGCGTGGCCCGAAGATATTTTTTACTCGAATTGTAGGCATTGATGCTTGGGCCAATATATTTGGTACCGTATTTAATTTGTCTTTTAAACCAAGGGCCTATCAACAGGCAGAGGATTTGCCCGATGGTATACAACATGTCAACGCGGCTATCAACGATGCGCTGCATTCCATAAAAATTTATGTTGATAAAGATGATCGGGTAGTTTCGTTTGCAATGTTACATGTATATCCTGGGGAGGGACGAGGTCTGGCGAAGATGACCACCGCAGGAACCATCCCGCATTTCTGGGGGACCAGAATAGTCAATAATGCATATCGAGCTTTATTGAGAAGTGTTTTACGGGAATATCGACAATCCGGGATGAGATTATTGACGGGAAGTCATACTCCTAACCCAGCGCTGGCGCACCATATCCGTCGGGCAGTGCATAATCCATTACCGATTCTTAATTTGTTCTTAGATAGTCATGAGGGGAAAGAGCTTTCGGCAGAAGAAAGGGAAGATTTTATATTTTTGTTGACACAACTGCGTATTATCTCTCCCGATGCGAACATTGACGACAAAACATTAGTTATAAAAGCTGGAGTACTTGCCGCTCATCGCGTAAGTAACCCTAACCTTATTCCTTGGGCAACCGGTTTTGGAGGGAAAAAACTTAATCAATGGGTTAGCGCCCACGCCAATCTTATGGAAGGTGACTTAATTCCAGTGTATGGCGTTTTTACATTATGGACGCCGGTGTGGGAGCTATTCTGGCGCTTCGCGGATTGGGTAACGTTTAGAAAAGTAAACAGAAAATAGGATATTTCCCTAAGGATATTACGCGAGGATTTTACGCGCCTTCCCTAACTTCTCTACATTGCCTTTTAATCTTTTCCAAATCTTTCCCTTCCCCCATCACGCGCACAATCGGTTCGGTGTTGGAGGCGCGCACGTGCAGCCACCCGTCCGGGAAAATAACTTTTACCCCTTCGGTTAAATCCAGTTTGGCGCCTTTGAAGTGGCTTTTAGCTTTTTTGATGAGTGCGGCGGCTTCTTTCGCGGTGGAGACGGCCACCTTTTCTTTTACCGAATAATATTTTGGGATTTTTCCTGCCACGGCCGATAATTTTTTTCGTGCGCCAGCCAGGTATGCCAAAATCAGCAGCATCCCCGAAAAAGCATCGCGATTAAAACCAACTTTGGGAAAAATGACTCCGCCGTTTCCCTCCCCCCCAATGGGCGCTTTCAGCTTTTTCATTTTTTCGGAAACGTGCACTTCGCCAATTTTGGTGCGGTAAAGTTGGGCGTGGTGCAGTTTGGCAATATCATCCATCGCCATGGTGGTGGATAAGTTTACGACAACCTTTTGCTTGCCGGAAAACAGTTTGTGCCTGGCCGATTTTTCCCCGCCTCCGGTTTTATTGCCAAGGATATAATCGGCGGCAATTACCACCGAAAGTTCCTCGCTTAAAGGTGTGCCGGTTTCATCCACCAGGGCCAGCCGGTCGGCATCGGGATCCAGCGCAAACCCGATATCGGCTTTTTCGGATTTTACTTTTTCGCATAGTGCGGTGAGCGCCGTGGGGGTTGGCTCGGGAGGTCTTTCAAAAACCTTGGCGGGGTCAGCGTGCAGCATAATTACTTCACAGTTTAGTTTTTTTAAGAATTGTGGGGCCAGCTGGTACCCTGCGCCGTTAACCGGGTCCACTACCACTTTAAACCGGCGCGCTTTAATGGGGGCGGGGTTGAGCGCGGCCAGGAGCTTATATATATGTATATTCAGCGCGTCACCGATAACGGTGATTTTTCCTTTTTGCGCGGCAGTAAGGCGACGCTTGGATGCGGAGGCAGAAGTCGAGGCTTTTAATTTTTCATAAATGGACAGAAGCTTCGAGGCCTGTTTTTCGTTTAGGAAAATACCGTCACTGCGCATCAGCTTGATGCCGTTCCAGGGGAGGGGATTATGGCTGGCGGTGATCATCACGCCGCCGGAAAGTTTTTTTTCGCGCACGTAAATGCCGATGGTGGGGGTGGGGCAAATCCCGGCGTCCAGGCAATTTACGCCGTATTCGGCGAGAGCTTGCATAACGTAGGTTTTTATTTCATTGGAATTGGGGCGCGTATCACAGCCGACCACCACGGTCCCTTTATTGCCGAGATAAACAGCAAAAGCTCGGGCAAAATTTTCGCACACCTCGCGGGTTAATGCCTCGGGTGTTCCGCGTACGCCGGAGATGGAGATTTTGAGCGGCATGGGCTAATTTTAGCATAATTAACCAATCGGCATCAGCGGTATGCGCTTATTGCGCTCTCGGCGGTCTTTTTTGATTTTATACACATAGGCCAGTACTTCGGCCACCGCTTGGTATATTTCGGGGGGGACTTCCTGCTTGATTTTGGTGGTCCTAAAAATGGAGCGAGCCAGTGGCTCGTTTTCCACAATTGGGATTTCTCTGGCCTCTGCCAGGCGGCGGATTTCTTCGGCGATTTTTCTCTCGCCTTTGGCGAGCAGTATTGGCGCCCGCATCTTGGAAGCGTCGTATTTCAAGGCGCAGGCCACGTGCGTGGGGTTGGTGACAACCACGTCGGCCTGGGGAACCGCCGCCATCATGCGTTGGTAAGCTACCTGCCGCTGGAGGTCGCGCATCCGCTGTTTTACCAGAGGATCTCCCTCCAGCCGCTTGTACTCTTCTTTTACTTCCTGCTTGGTCATTTTTAAGTTGCGCATGTATTCCCACCGGCGGTAGAGGTAATCGAGGAAGGCAATAATAATATAGAAAGCGCCCACGCGCATGGCAATTTTGTAGGCCATGTTTCCGCCTAAAACAATCCCGTCCCACGGCTGGGCATTGACCAAAACCACCAACAAGGGCAGGTCCTCTTTGATGGCCACCCAGGCAATATAAAACACGATGACGATTTTCAGGATGGACTTGACGGTTTCGACCAGCCCCTGCATGGAAAAGATTCGCTTAAACCCTTCGATTGGGCTAATCCGCTCCAGTTTGGGAGCCAGGGGATCGGCCGCCATGACAAAACCGGTTTGCAGGACCTCGGCCGCAAAAGAAGCCAGGAATACGGCGCCTAAAATGGGCAGAGTGACCAAAGCCAGGGCCCTTAGCCCGAGTAATAAAATATAACCGGCAAAGGCCGCGTCAAATTGGGCGGCATTGGGAATTTGTTCCAAGATAGCGCGGATGGAAAAATCCAGCTCCCGCCACATAAACGGGCCCATATATTTAAAAAAAGCAAACGAAACCAACAGCAAGACCGCGGTGGTAATCTCTTTGCTTTTAGCCACCTGGCCTTTTTCCCGGGCTTCGCGCAGTCGATGCGGCGTTGGCTCCTCTGATTTATCTCCGCTTTGTTCTCCCATTGTGAATAATTATACCACTGCGTATACTGCTGATGATATAATTACCGCTGAATCAGTAATTAATGGAAGAGCAAAATGCCTATTTATAAAAAACCAGCATTGATTAATTTGAGATTGGCTTTTTCGGAAGGAGCTAATTGTTCTGCGTCAGGCTCTGCGGCAGGGCATGAATGTTCTGTGGGAAGTAGCGCTGGTTCGGCGGTTAATTGTAATGTCGGGCCTACAATTAAAGCAGAAATATGTCATGTTGGGGCAGGGGTTGTTTCACCTTGCGCAACGGGCGGCGATTTCTAGGGAAAACCTTTTCGCATTTGACCCAATCGGTGAGCGGTTTTTTTCCGTCATTATTTCAATATAGCAACCAGCTTTATAATTTCCATCCCCATTTTTTCCACCAGGTTGGCAATGTATTTGGTGAGGAGGGGCGCGCTTAAGAGAAGCGCAAAAAGGCCCAGCGCCGGTTTTACCTGAAAGCCCAGCATAAAGACGTTAACCTGCGGCGCCACGCGCGAGACAATGCCAAACGTAAAGTCAGAGATAAAAATGATCAGCACTACCGGCGCCGACAGCTGAATGGCAATCAGCCACATTTCTTTTCCTAGGTCTAAAAGTTGCATGGTCAGTTTGCCGCTGAAAATGTTCAGCGGAGCGCCGGCCGGAATGGCCACAAAACTCTGGTGCAGGCCGGAAAGGAGCATGTGGTGGCCGTTAAGGGTAATAAACATCATCAGGCCCACGTAAAACATTAAACGCCCGACCACGGAGATGGTGGCGCCAAATACCGGGTCCAGAGCTTGGGCGACGGAAAGCCCCATCTGCAGGTCCATAATTTCCCCGGCGGCTTGAATGGCGGTAAAAAGGATATTACAGACAAAACCAATTAGAAACCCTAAGACCACTTCCGAAACCAGGCAAACCAGGAAAATTTCCGGTTTCAAAGGAATATCTTTGGCCACCGGCACCACAAACCACAGGACCAACGCAATCCAGATTGCCAGGGCGGTTTTGATTTGGGCGGGAAAGGTGCGGGAAGAAAACAAGGGCGCTTCGATAAAAACGCCGCAGATGCGCGCAAAAATTAACAAGACCGCGGCTAATTGGGCAAAGCTTATGATCATGATGTCAGTTGATAGTTATTTCACCATATATGGAATATTGCTCCACAGGTTAAGCGTGTAGTCAATCATGATTGCCGCAACCCAGGGAGTAGTAAACGCCACGACTAAAAACACGGCAATAACTTTTGGGACAAAGGTTAACGTTTGTTCCTGGATTTGGGTAACGGCCTGGAACAAGCTGATGATAAAACCAACCAGCAGTCCCACTCCCACGGAAGGCAGTGAAATGATAAAAAGCGTGATGATGCCGTTTTGCATTACCTGGGCGACAAAGTCCTGTCCCATATTTGTTACCTAAAGCTCAAGAGCAAGCCGCGCGTAATTAAGTTCCACCCGTCCACCAGCACAAACAAAAGAATTTTGAACGGCAGTGAAACCATGACCGGAGAGAGCATGAACATGCCGAGCGATAATAAAATATTGGAAACCGTCAGGTCGATGATGATAAACGGGATAAACAGCAAAAACCCGATCTGGAAAGCGGTTTTTAGCTCTGAAATCATGAAAGCCGGGATCAGGACGTAAGTTGGGACATCGTCCAGGGTTTTTGGGGTGGGGGTCTTGGCAAATTGGACAAACAGGGCCAGGTCTTTTTCGCGCGTTTGCTTGAACATGAACAGCCGCAGCGGTTTCATGCCAATTTCTATGGCCCGGGCCTGCGAAATTTTGCCCTGGTTATAAGGGACCAGCGCTTTTTCGTTGACGTCTTTCCAGACCGGCGACATAATAAAAACAGTCATGAAAAGGGCCAGGGCGGTGATTACCGTAGAGGGTGGGACCTGCTGGGTGCCCACCGCGGTCCTCACCAGGGAGAGCACAATGACAATCCGCAAAAAAGAGGTGACGGAAATCAAAAAGAAAGGAACCAGGGAGATCAGCGCGAGCGATAAAATCAGCTGGATGCTGTTGGAAAATTGGGGAGAGGTCAAAATAGCGTTGATATCCAGGTTTGGGCCGAGGGGGACTCTGGCGGCAGCCGCAGATCCCGAAAATAAAAACAATGCACCCAGACTCCATGCCGCAATTTTTTTCACTTTTTCCTAAGATCCTTTCAGTTCGTCAATGACCGCGACATTTTTGCTGGAAATTACCACCAACCAGCGGCGGTTTTCTGCGCGCAGGACGTACGCCGAAACCTGCGGTTCAATCCCCACTCGATCCTCTACTTCCAGCACTGTCCCCTTGCTTTTGATTTGCATTTTGGGCAAAAGATATTTGGAGATTACGTAAATCAGTCCCAAAACAATTAACAGCGAGAACAGCACTTGCATAATGTAGCCAAAAGTAACGATCGGCGTTTGATTTAAGTTCTGGCTTAAATTAATGGCCTCAACGGTTTTAATTAAATTAATGGCTTCGTAAGATGCGTTCATGGTTGGTAACTTATTTTATCAAAACGTTGGTGATGCGCAAGCCGTAATAATCGTCGATGGCCACCACTTCACCCTGGGCAATGAGCTGCCCGCCCACTTTAAGGTCCAGCGGCTCGCCCGCCAGCCGATCCAATTCAATAATTGACCCTTCAGATAAATCCAGCACTTCGCGCAGCGACATCTGGGTTTTTCCAAGCTCCACGTTTACCTGAACCGGGATTTCCCCTAACGCCTTGCCGGATAGTTTTGCGCCTTTTTCCCCTTCTTCCAGTTCCGGGAAGTGCACTTTTTTAACTTCCATTCTTACCCTCCTTAAAGGTTTTTGGGGGCGGCGTTCCCCCAACTTCTTTTAGCGAAAAACTGTCCAGCGACCAGTCCGCCTCATTCACCGAAGAATCTTCAAAGTTTTCCGGGGTGTCTTCTCCCAGCACGTCTTCGTCAAGTTCTCCTTCCCCTTCCTCTGCGCCTACTTCTTCCCCCTCTGGAAAACTTTCCTCAATCCCTTCTCCCTGAATTTTTTCTTCCGGTTCATCTTTGCCAATAGGATACTCTTCTTTTGGTTCCGCTTCAAGCAAAAAATCCTGATCAATTGATTTTATTTTATCGTTAAGAGTTTGGGATGGGGGCGCGGAATCCGCTTTTTCGGTGGTGGTTGCCTCCAGGGACGGGGACGTTGAGGCCAATTCTGCCGCGGGCGGTTTAACTTTGGTTTCAGTTAACAGCGGCTGGACTTTTACTTTTTCGTCTGCGTGCAGGCCCACAATACGCGCGACTAGCTTTTTGTCAATTTTGCCGGGTTGGGCCAAAAGGGTTATCCGGTCGCCGATTTTAATGGTAATGGCATGATCCAGCGTCTTATCCAGTGCGATGACGTCGCCAACTTCCAGTGATTGCAAATCTGTGGTGGAGAGAAATGTCCCGCCAACCATGGCCTCAATCGGGATATTTAGCTGGTTTAAAATTGAGGGAGGTAATTTGGCCAGGTTTAACGTCTTGGCGGCGGGTTTGTCGTTAACTTTACCGAGCAGGGTTTTTAAGAGTGAAGCCGGATACCCGATTGAAATTTGGGCCGGGGGGTTGTCATTTAAGGCAATGACAAGGTTAAATACCAGGAAACTATTGGATGGATTGACGGATGGGTCAATGGTTATTTCCGGCGAGCTGACAATGGACAATTCCGGTATGCCGATAGCTTGCTCGAAGGCCTCGGCAAAAAAGGGCGCAGTTTTTTTTAGGACTGATTCCAAAATTTCACTTTCCAGATCCGTTAGCCCCCGCATCCCAATTTCCGTATCCCGACTGCCCAGGGTGTAATTGACGATGGAGTTGGCCAGCGACAGGTCAATGAGCAGGATGGCATTGTCAACGCAGCCGGGGATGGAAATTTTTAATTGGACCATGGCCCCGGCGGAAGTTTTTAAAAAGCGCAGGTAATCGCTTTGTTCTCCGGAAATAGAGTAGAGCTCCCCGGCCAGCTTGAGCTCGGTTTTTAAGAAGTAAAGGAATTTGGTGATAAACTGGTAATGGATTTTGATGGCCTGGTCAAGATTGTCCAGCGAGAGTCGGTCAAACCCATAAAGCCCGGCGCGCACTTTTTTTGAAATGGGCTTGACGGGGCGATAAGTGGTCCAGTCCCCCAGCGCCGGCGGCATTTTAATTACCTTTTTGTGCGGTGTCCTTTCTGGTTTTAAGGTTTGTTTTTCGTTCATTTTAAATTAATTTTAACTAAGTTTTGAAATAAACCCGTCAATGATATCGCTGGCCATGCGGACCATGGTCAAGCTGCCGTTCATGGCGCTCTGGATTTCCTGCGATAATAAGGTTTGGGACATGTAGTTTACATTGGATGCTTCCAGATAGCGCGCCGAAATGGTGCCCGCGGCTCCACCCGGCAGGGCGGCCGAGGCGGCCGAACCAGAGGCCTCGGTTTCCTGGAAATTGGTTCCGGCAGTTTGCAGTAACCCGCTGGGATTGTTGAAGTAGGTCAAGGCAATCCGGAAACCCGTATCCGTTTTTACGTTTGTGAAAGTATTATCGGTGTATTCCAGTAAGTAACCGGAACTGTTAAAACTTAAATTATCGGTGTTATAGAGGTCGGCGGTGAGGTTGGTGATGGGGGTTAAGGTTGCCCCGGTTCCGTAAAATCCGTAGATCTGTGCGCCGGTGGTAGTAACCAAATTGCCGGAAGAGTCAATCGAAAAATCCCCGGAGCGCGAGTACTTGTAAGTGGCCCCGCCGTCGTCGGAAACCACAAATAATCCCTGGCCGGAAATTGCCAGGTCAAGGTTTGAGCCGGAATTAAGATCGCCCTGCGAAAAATCAACCTGCAGGTTAGCGATCCCCATTCCCTGGCCAAACTGCAGTGGATTGGTGCCGCCGCCGGAAGAAGCGCTGGCCGCCATTCCTTGATTCAAAATCCTTTCAAATAATGATTGGAACGACAGATCCAATCCCTTGTAGCCGCTGGTTGACATATTGGCGATGTTTGAAGTAATAATTTGCAGTGCGGCGTCTTCGGCAACAATTGCATTTTTGGCCTGACGGATCACATCTAACATAGGTGAACCTCCTGGTTAATTATTTTTGACGGAAACTAAATAATCCTTAGGGATGACGGTTCCGTCTACGTCGATTAGCAGCTTGCCTTTTTCAACCGAAATTTTAGTAACGGTCCCTTCTTTGATTTCTTTGGTGTTGGTCGGGTTAAAGTAAGTGACTTTTTTACCGATCAATTTGGCGCTGGCAAATACCAGGGAAGAAGCAGTGGAGGCGGAAGATGCTCCGGCTAAGGCAGCGGTTGGATTGCTGGCATTTCCGGCGAGGGCGGTTAGCGGATTGCTGGCGGAAGCAACGGATTGGTCGCCCCCAAACATTGAATTGTAGGCGGTTTTGCGGTCACCATTCAAAATATTGTTAAAGCTTTTATTTTGCGCTTCAGCCAGTGTTACCGCAAATAGTTGCGCGTTTGCCTTTGCCGTGTTGCTGGCATCGTCTTGAGCGGCCTTCCGCAGTGTGTACTGCGCCAAAACTGCGTTAACCGGCGCCTGGGTCATGGCGGCTCCTTTAAACTTCAGAATAAATACTTAGTTTTGGAAGCCAACCCAGCAATTTCTTAACCAGATATGCGTCAACTTTTACGTTGACCGGATCGCTCGCCAACGCTTCTGTCGCTTCGCCCAGGGAAAATCCCGCGCCCGCCTGCAATGATTCGGCGTCGGCGGCTTGCCCGTTTTCCGCTTCCCTGCGTGACCCGATGGATACGGTAAGGCTTCCGATGTTTATATTAGCATTTTTTAAACTTTCTTCAAGCGCAGAAATGTTTTCTTCGAGGATATCTTTCGCATGTTCCGCGGCAAAAATCCGGATGCTGATTTGTCCCTCGTTTTTGGTCACGGTCAGCAAAATTTTGCCCAACTCGTCCGGAGAGAGGGCAATTTCCAGGGTTTTCTTTTCGCCGATTTTTAGGATGCGCGCCTGGTCAACAATTTTGGCAATGATTTGCTCCAAGTCAATTTTGGAGTTGATCAGTTTAGAGAAAGCACTGTTCCATAAAGCGTCCAAAAAGAAAGGGTTGCCGGCTAAATTTACCGAAAGCACGGTTTGGGATAGTTTATCCAACGCATTTTGGCGATTTTTTTCTGGTGAGGCGGCGGCACTGGCGTTCTCGGTTGCTTGGGGGTGTGTGGAAGAGGACGTGGCCGCAGCATAAAACCCGGCGGAGTCGGCGGTTTCTTTGCGGGAAGATGCAGCCGCGCTGACGTTTTCAACCTTAAGCTGGTCATTAAAATCGGGCCAGAGATTTTGAAAAAGAGCTTCCACCGCACCCCAGGGTATCCACGCCTGGTTTTGGTATTTTTCTTTAATTTGTTTTTCGGCTTCTTCCAGGCGCTGATGAAAAGTGGTTTCGTTGTCGTTTGCTGAAGCCGACGCGGCGCTGTTTTGGGGCGTATCGATAGATGTAATTTTTGAAATTTCCAGCATCCAAACCCCTCCACTTGATTTATCGACTTAACTGCCGCCAAACTTGTGTTTAAAACTATGCCTGGGAGGAGACTCGAACTCCTACGCTTTTAACGGCGCCAGCCCCTCAAGCTGGTGTGTCTGCCATTCCACCACCCAGGCGCATAAAAAGATTTTATCAGATAAAAAAATAAGAAGCAAAGTGGAATTATGTTAAAAAAATGACGATAAATACTATAAGAAGTGGAGGTATAAGGATGCCGGTAGAGTTTATCGGGAATCAAGCTCGGGCACGCTTTGTGCATAGCGTATGGCGCGCCGACAAAATGTATACTGGCTACGCAGATATGTTGACCGAACGCGGCCAGGCGGCCGCGCGTGTAATGCGCATTGCTAATGCAGCGGTGTTTACGGATAATTTTGATGTGCCGGTTATAGGGGAGGCGGAAGGAATTTTAGCGTGCATGCCTAAGCCGCGGCAGGTAAGCCTAACTGAAGGAGGAGAAGATAATTGGTCTAAGTGGTTTGATTTAAGCCAGGGATCGGCAGGCATTAATTTTCCGCGGGTGGGGGCAATTGGGGATGGGTGTATCCGTCCTTGCAGTTTTTGTATGCAAGAAAATCGTTTTAGCTGGGGAAGCTTTGATCCGTTTCCGGTGGTGGTGGGTAAGATCATTGCGGCAACCAACAGCGTGATTCCCTTTTTTGTTGGTGGCCAACGATCTGGGACTGTATATTTTAACGGATATCACAAAAATGATATTCTGGAATGGTGTGATCCTTTGCTGGGATTGCACTTTGACACGCTTGTGCGTTTTGCCTTTGATTATGCGTGCGCACAGCACCGACAATTGAATCTGCAGAATTATACGTCCGGATTTGATGAAAATGATTGGCGGGCAGAAGAAGCCGCCAAAAATATTTCCAATTTTCCAGAAATTTTCCTTGAGGAGAGGATTACGGTTTCTTTCCATTTAGGGAAAGAAAAACCAAGTTTGATTCGTGCCGTCTATCAGCATCCCCAACATCAGATTCCGCAATGGATAATTGATGCGTATGTACGGCGCTATCGAAAAGTTTTTCAGGCTTTGGGACAGGCGCGCGGTTCAATTGATGCTTATGTTTTTTTATACGGCCAGAGTAGGTATGGCCCGCTTGGGGCTGCGTTTTATTCGGCGACGAACCAAGCGCTGCGTGCCTGTAATATAACCGGTGGAAGACAAAGCGAAATCTACTTGGCTGGTTTTGGCGGAGATTTTATAACCAGGTTAGCTATGGCGCAGCAGGGAAACCCGGATTGTTTAATGCCAACGCCGATCAAGGCAGGGATATTGCGTCCACGGGAGTATCTCCGGCCGTATCCGGTGAATAAGATAAATGCAGATGGTTTATTCCGGGTCTATTCTCCAGATCAAGCAAAACGGGTGCAAACACAATTAGATTTACTTTGGCCCAAACCAGATGCGGATTATATTAGTTTAGTTAACCAAATAGCTGCGTAATCGCCTGTTCCATTTTCATCCCCCGCGACCCCTTAATTAAAATAATATCGCCAAAAACATGCAAGTTTGTCTTGAGCTTTATCGAAATATATGTATGGGTATTCCAAGGAGGAAGGCTTTATGGCTGGAGAAATAGTTGCCGCGCGGAGCATTGCTGACCTGAAAAACAGCAGTGGATTTTGGACAGTTGATGATATGTATGTGGTAAAGCTTGCGGATGGCACCTATGCCTTTGCTTCTACCCAGAATACTAAAGCCGGAGTTTGGTACGAGAGCGAACGAGAAGTAGCCTTGCTTGATGCTTCCAATAGTGGGGAAAAAACTTTAATTCAAGGGAAAGTTGAGCTATCAGCTTTAGCCGAAGCTAAGTTAAGAGATAAATTGTCCGGTAAAACGGCTGAACAGCAACAGGCGGTTTTAAGGGATTTGTATGAATATGGCGATAATCAACCGAAGCTATTTTCTGTGGTGGGGGGAGGTTGTGGGAATTCAAGCGGTGAGGAGCTTCCCGTGGCGGCTAATGGAACCATTGAATCACTGGAGGCCTTATTGGTATGGCAACGAATTGAAGGCCTGTCAGGAAGTAGCGGCGCAGTAAAAGCCAGCACGTTTATTTCTGAATTATCCGAAAATCAAAGCAAAAGCGAAAACCGGCAATATTGGATTGTCCAATTAGACGTAAAAGGGGAAGCTGTTGCCGGGCAGGATGAGCAGTTTGTTTTTATAGTTAGGCCGGACGGGGACAGACCAAGCGGTGAAATTATTTTGGATGTTGAAGGAGAAGCGTATCGGGCAAAGATAAAGCTTGCCAGAAAAATAGAATATGCAGCGGTGGAATATTTGTCACAGCTTGAGGCACACGGGCTGGAAGATTTAGAGCGCAGCGGTGAGGTGGATGGGAATGAACTTCTTTCGCAGGTGTTTTATTGTGGCGAGCGCGATATCATGGCCAATGTTGAAGATCTTCCAGTTAATAAAAAAGCGGCTTTATCAGTGCACGGTAAAATCTTTGGTATGGAAATGAGTTTTTTAAGAGAATTTCAGGACTGGGTTTTGGCCGCAAATAAAGGATCGAAATACGAAATGAATTTCCCTGGAAACGCAACCCCGGAATTATTGAGCGTGTTTGACAGCCTTAAAACTGCCTATCATGCCTTGGCGGTTACAAGGCGGCCATTAATCACCGCAAGAATACAATTAAGTCGCTTGCAATCAGCGACGGATAAAGATTCGTCCCGGCGCCGAGCAGAGCTTAACGAATACATAAAAAGCTATCGTGATGCTAACCGCGAGGACGACCGAATACGTCGCACCGCAATCGCTGAAACGCTTGATCGATTAAACGAAGCATATTTTAACCCTCGCGGGTTGCACTTAATGTTTTGGCAGACCGCGGCGGAGGAACCCGTTATTTTTTATTATCGAATAGACGGGTATCTTAATGTAAAGATAGAATCGGCGGGGAACAGCGCTAAAACGATTGAGGTTATATTGGGTAGCAGATTAGATGAGATCAATTTCGACCCAAACTCTTTGGGAATGACCGCAGGTTGTGAAATTGATGATCCCACCGCGGTGGTCGACTTGAATCAAATAGAAACGAATGATTCATTTTCTGCTAATTGGTTTTCATTTCTTGTGGCCAAAGACAGGATAGGCATAGACAAACAGTATTTAGTAGATAGCGTTGCTGCTCACGAGGCATATCATGTTTTTGTGGTTGGAGGAGGAGAAGGCAATGCCTATCTTTCGCAAATCGGTTTTTCTAAACAACCTTTTCAGGCTTTGGCGGGTTTGCTATCTGTCAATATTGGGAACTCCGGTCTAGAGGAAAATCTTTTTCTCGGCCTTTTTGATAAAGTTGATTTGGTAACAGCCAAGCGCTGGATAAAAGCATTACGAGATAATGGGGTCGATGCACAAACAATGAGTTTGATGAAAAATTATTTGGCCAATTTAACCGAAGAGAGAATAAGACAATGGGCACGAAATGAATTATTTAGCCGAACCGGTATTTCAGATATTGCAATCGAATAGAGATAAGCATTTTTCCATCCCCATCCCCCGCGACCCCTTAACCAAAACCGTATCGCCGCGCCGCAATAACTTTTTTAGCCCCGCGCCCGCTTGTGCAGCATCGGGATACCAAATGCAGGTAGTGCCGCGCCTTTTTGCCGCGCCGCTTTTTTGTGCCGCAGCAACATAATGTTTTGCTAATTTTCCAACTCCAATTAAAACGTCAATGCCCGATTCCGCGGCCAATTTTCCGATTTCTTTATGATAGGCGGCGGCGCGCGGGCCCAGCTCCAACATATCGCCTAAAACCGCAATGCGGCGGCAGGGTAGCGGTAGCCGGTCTGCGGTCTGCGGTCTATGGTCTATGGGCTTAAGCATTTCCAGCGCTGCCTTCATCGAAGAGGGGTTGGCATTGTAAGTGTCATCGATAATTGTGATGCCTTTGTGGTGCATGATTTTCATCCGGTGTTTTGAGGTTTCAACCTTTTTTAGTCCGGCGGCAATCTGTTTATCGGTTAAGCCAAGAATTTGGGCGACGGCGATGGCGGCCAGTGCGTTATAAATATTGTGTTCGCCGGGTAGCGGCAAGCTTTTTAAGAGCGTGGCAATGCTCGGATCGCACGG
>Ga0265292_1000668_pt1 | contig 41554 bp, 41 predicted proteins | sample Munlanlewell296A_FD_189080 | JGI IMG/M metagenome (GOLD analysis project Ga0265292, IMG submission 189080) | Leachate microbial communities from a municipal landfill in Southern Ontario, Canada - Leachate well 296A | ecosystem: Engineered > Solid waste > Landfill > Unclassified | place: Canada... | reverse complement strand
CCTCGAAAGAGAAAAATTATTATGAAATAAAAAATCAACTTTACTTAAATTTATAAATATAGTTTCAAACGTTTAAAAATTATACAATAACAAAAAGGTATTGAAATGAAAAAAGTAGTTATTACACACGCTAAGAGAACTCCGGTAGGATCGTTTAACGGATCGTTAAGCAGCTTCAGCGCACAGCAATTGGGCAGTTTTGTAATTAAATCTCTTCTCGAAGAATCTAAAATTGATGCGAATAAAATTGACGAAGTTATAATGGGCAATGTTTTGGCTGCCGGATTAGGTCAAGCACCGGCACGCCAGGCAGCTCTATTTGCCGGACTTCCGGAGAAAACAGAATGTTTAACAATAAATAAAATGTGCGGAAGCGGATTAAAAGCAATTATGCTTGCTCATCAAGCAATTATGTGCGGTGATGCAGATGTTATCATTGCAGGCGGACAAGAAAGTATGTCTAATGCACCATATCTTTTACAAAGTGCACGTAATGGATATCGTCTTGGTAATTCATCTATCTACGATTCAATTTTAGTTGACGGACTTACAGATGTTTATAACAATATTCATATGGGTAATTGTGCTGAAGCTTGTGCGAAAGATTTTAATTTTACAAGAAAAGATCTTGATGATTATGCTGTAATGTCATATCAACGCACATTAAACGCACAGAAAGAAGGACGCTTTAATGATGAAATAGTTGGTGTAAGTATTAAAACAAAAAGCGGAGAAACTTTAGTAACACAAGATGAGGAACCGGGTAAAGTAAATTTTGAAAAGATACCTACTCTCCGTCCTGCCTTTGATAAGAACGGTGTTGTTACTGCCGCAAATGCTTCTAAAATAAATGACGGAGCCGCCGCGGTTTTAATAATGAGCGAAGAAAAAGCAAAAGAATTAGGTCTCGAACCATTGGTGGAAATTATATCACAAAGTTCTGCGGCAAAAGCACCGATAGAATTTACAACAGCACCAGCAGATGCAATCAATAAAGCATTGGTAAAAGCAAATTTAAAATCTTCCGAGATAGACGTTTATGAAATCAATGAAGCTTTTGCAGTTGTTAGCTTAGCAGTAAATAAATTAGTGGGATTGAGTACTGATAATGTTAATGTAAATGGTGGGGCAATAGCTCTCGGTCATCCAATAGGTGCCAGCGGTGCCAGAATTATGACTACACTTCTCTATGAAATGAAAAGAAGAAATTCAGAATATGGATTAGCTTCTTTATGTATTGGCGGAGGAGAAGCTTCTGCCGTTATAGTTAAGCGTTATCAATAATTGAAAAGATTAGAATAATAATTTCTATCAATGCTATAAGGAATAATTATGCAAGCTATTGGACTAACATTTATTGATTGGGTAATAATCCTAATCTACTTTGCGTTTGTTCTCGGCATCGGGTGGTATTTGAGGAAATTCACAAAAAGTGAAGAAGATTTCTTTCTTGCCGGACGGAAAAATTCATCTTGGGTTGCGGGTCTTGCATTTCTTTCTGCTAATCTTGGTGCGCTTGAACTCTTAGGAATGACAGGCAACACTTTTAAGTATGGAATGTATGTTGCACATTTTTATTGGATCGGTGCAATTCCTGCTATGATCTTTCTCGGAATTTATATGATGCCGTTCTATTATAGCAGTAAGATCAAATCAGTTCCAGGTTATCTAAAATTAAGATTCGATGAAAAGACAAGAGTGCTTAACGGAATTGCTTTTGCAATTATGACTTTGCTTGTTTCCGGAATAAATCTTTATGCAATGGCTCTTGTGCTTCATACATTCCTTGGTTGGAATTGGGATTACGCTATGTGGGCTTCTGCAATTACTGTAGCCGGTTATGTGGGATTAAGCGGATTAATGTCGGCAATCTTTACAGAGATAATTCAATTCTTCTTGATTTGGTTTGGATTGTTTCTCGTTTCGATTCTCGGAATTCTAGAGATCGGAAGCTTAAAAGAAATTATGGCAAGAATAAATGAATACAGCTCGCAAGTTTCATTCACAACTCTTTGGTCAACGTCTTCCAACCCGATGCAAAACGGAATGTTCATTCATTGGGGAGGAATTGTTCTGGGACTTGGTTTTGTTTTATCGTTCGGATATTGGACTACCGACTTCCTTGTTGTTCAGCGTGCATTCTCGGCAAAAAATTTACGTTCAGCACGCATGACACCGATACTTGCATCGTTTTTTAAAATGGCAATTCCTTTTTTGGTAATTCTTTCAGGTTTAATTGCAATTGCTCTATCAATTGATCCTAAAAGCGGATTTCAACTTTTGAAAGATGGCGGACAAATTAATTATGATTCCGCACTTCCTCTTTTGATAGCAAGATATTATCCATCCGGATTAGTTGGACTTGGTGTAACGGCTTTGCTTGCAGGATTTATGGCGGGGCAAGCAGGAAACATCAGTGCTTTCAATACAGTTTGGACATACGACATTTATAAATCTGTATTAAACAAAAATGCTACTAATGCACATCTACTTTGGATGGGACGAGTATCAACAATAGTTGGAGTTTTGATATCTCTTGGTACTGCTTATTGGGCAAAAAGTTTTCCGAGCATAATGGATTATATGCAGGCAATTTTCTCTTGGGTGAACGCACCGCTATTTGCAACAATGCTTCTTGGTATGTTTGTATGGTGGATAACGCCTAACGGTGCATTCTGGGGATTGGTTACAGGAATGTTTTCATCATTCTTTTTGTGGTTGGCAGTAAAGTTTCACTGGTTCCATGAAAGCATAATTACGATGTCCAGCGTTCAAAGTGATATGGCTGCAAATTTCTGGCGTGCATGGTGGGCTTGGCTGATTTGTTTCGTAGTTACAATCATTATCAGTTTCTTCACAAAGAGAAAACCGAAAGAAGAACTAATTGGACTTGTTAAAGGATTGACCGACGAAAAATATGATCAGCATTTGCCATTTGTCAAACGTCCTGAATTTGTTGCAATCATTGCTCTAATCGTATTAGTTATCCTAAACTTATTATTCTGGTAAAAGGAGATTATAAAATGTCGGAACATAAAATGAAACCGATCTGGTTTTTTGTAGGACAAATTTTAATCGTTATGGGCGGATTAATATTACTAACCGGGATATATCAGATTATTAATCCACCTGAACGGGCAACTGTTCTTAGCGAAACTCATCCTAATATTTGGTGGGGAGCGGTAATGTTTTTGTTCGGCGGATTTATGTATTGGAAGACTAGAAAACAAACTGTGTAACGACGTTGTTTTTAAGTCGAAGATCCCGTGCTCTTTACGGGGCCGCCGCCTCGAAGTGTCCGCTAGAAACAACATGATTTATTGATTATAAAATTAACTTATACAAAAACAGAACAAACCAAATCAACTCTAACTACAAATACCACGACCGACGGAATTTATCCCGCCATCGGTGGGAGTGTGTTCCGCTTGAGTCCACAATAATGGCGTTGCCATAAAGTTTTTATTTAATGACAATAAATTTGCCACGATAACTCGACCCTAAAATTCTTTTCAAATCAGCATTTTCACAAGCAAAATTTACCTTGTCATTAGCAGACGCTTGTTATACAGAAATCTTTTTAATAGTATTCTCATAAACCCGTTTAAAAGGAATTTCAACATTAATATTTTTATAAAATTGAAAAACAAATTCAACGGAATTTTTAATTGCCCATAAACAGCAATCACCACTTAAGCAAAGGTAAGGGAAAAAGGGTTCTGTCTTAGGATGAAAATATTTACTTAACTCATATTTACCCTTCAGAGATTTTTCAAGATATGTGGCAGAATTGTTATCAGTAGAAACTTTTTGCCATTCAGGTTCATAATGAATTAATGCATTTCTGAGTTTAATTATTGCCGCAACATTTTGATAAGGATTACAAGAAGAATCTATTTTATTACTTTCTGTAACATCTAGAGCAATTTCATATTTATCTAATATGGAATGTTTTGCAGTCCGAGGAATACCTCGATCCCATAACGATATAATTACATTAGAATTTTTTACAAGTATAGTTTTTGAAATATTGTTTTCTTCATCTTTTATAGTAGAATAGAATTCGTTGATATTTGATTCTAAAAAAGTCACACATAGAATAATACTAGAAAACAAGTAATGAAAATATTCATCATTATAGGAGTGTCGTTCTTTTTCAAAAGCTATTGCATATTTTGCAAAATCTATTGAAGCATCAAGAAATCGAAAAGCTAAATATGATTTTTTTCTTATTCCTATAGGTTTCATATTCTTCTGTATAACGACGTTGTTTTTAAGCCGCCGCCCATAACAGCAATACATCTTTGAAAACGAACGCCAATAATTTTATAAAAACTTTTTTACTGCAATCTACTTTAAAGAGCAACTAATTATTACAAAACAACTTTATAATTACCCAAATGCCGCAACGTTTAAAGCGGTCGGCCTTGAATAACTGGTTAGAACACACGCGGAGAATATTCCATTAAGATATTCAAACTCAAAGAGTACTTTAAGAAAGATCTGATTATGCCGCAAAGAATTCAACCACCTGCAGTTAACGTGTACTTGCATTACGCCGCCGTTTTGTGAACTATCAAAGGACAAATTATTCCAGTAACAGAATGGTGGAGTGAATTCTTTTGATTTAGTAGAACTTTGCATAGATATCGCCTTTGCAAAAAGTGAACGTCGTAATGCGCACTGTATGTGAAGTTGTTACTTTTACCGAATCAGCACGAGTTTTTTTGTTTCCGCAAATTCACCTGCGCGCACTTGGTAGAAATAGATACCACTGGCGAAATTAACAGCGTTCCACTGTGCGCGATACCTTCCAGCAGTCATCTGTTGTGCGATAATCGTTTGAACCTGTTGGCCTAGATTATTAAAAACCACAAGAGAAACATATCCGGATTTAGGCAAAGAAAACTCTATAACTGTTGTGGGATTAAATGGGTTTGGAAAATTCTGTGAAAGACTGTATTCCTTAGGAATTTCATTGCTCGATAATTCAATGTTTGTTGAGAGAATCGTTTTGAAACTAAATGCCGGAGAGAAATCACTCGCGCCCCCAACATTTTTTGCTGAGACACGCCAATAGTAGGTTGTATTGAGACTTAATGGTCCGATGGTGCGGTACGCTGCTGTCAACGTTGAATCGTCCTCAAATGTTGATGAGAAGTTCTGGTTCGTTGCTACTTGGACGCGGTAAGAATCAGCACCTTGTACAGCGTTCCATCGCAGAGTATCGTTTAGTTGTTGATTAATCGCACCATTGGGGGGAGATAAGAGAAGTGGCGTCGTAGGAGCTGTAATGGCAGCGAAGTTCGCCACGAGGAATTTACTTGTGTCGAGAGTTACCGTTATCGTATTTGCTAAGTCGTTGACATCACCGCTCCAACCTGCGAATGTGGATTGAGCGTCGGGTGTAGCCGTGAGTCTCACCATTGTGCCAAGATTATATGCACTAAGAAAGTCTGCGCCGCCACTTATTCCTGCAGGAACGCAACTCACTTGCCCGCCTCCCGATCCGAACTTGATCACAGCAAGAAAAGCTGCGCGAGGATTACCGTATTCCAACGCGCCGATATCGTAATACGGCATCGTTCCAGCGCCGGTGTTTGGCGTTGATGGATCATCGAATCGCTGTCTACCCTCTAAGTCCAACAGAGAAGCTCCGTTGCTTGTGCCGGCATCGATGGCAGGACTGCCGGGCTGTAGATGAAAATCTCCATTCGGGGTATCGACAAACTTTGGGTCGGCTGCAATATTGCCGTTTACGCCTGCAAATCCTATTGCTTGGGTTATTGAAAATCGGACTTGAGCTGGTGAGACCTCTCCATCAAATCTGGAATTCGGGCCACTGAAAATCGTGTTAATGATCTCGACATCCTTTACACTGTTTCCGGAAGCTCCTGATACATTTGAATATATTCCTAATGCAAGAGATCTTGGATCATCTTGAGTAATTGTGTTATTAACTATGCGTAAACCCCGTACTCCGTTTCCTGTCGCACCTCCATCGCCACCCCTAATTAGAATGCCGGCATTGAAGTTATTTGTGAAAAGATTATTTACGATATTTGTGTTAAGGATTGAATCTCCTGTTGTAGGCGCTTGGGCGCCGCTAGTAATACCTATCGGGAAGTTATGGCCTCCGGTAAAGACATTGCTGTAAATGAATGTGGAATCAATGACATCCCCACTGCTCGGCGGTTGATTTAGTGCACTGCCAAGAAGCAAGACAATTGCTTCTCCAATACTATTTGTAAAGGTGTTTCCGATAATCTGCATTCGTGAGTCTCTACAATTAACGCCGGGCGCCCCGAGCTCGACCCCATACGTGCATTCGGAAAATAGGTTGCCGTAGATCACTATATTCTCAAGCCGTCCGTTTGTCCCATTACTTCCAGCACCAATGGCATCAAAATCTCCCTGAAGATGGAGAAACTTGTTGTTTGAGATGAAAACATTTCTTATCGTTGCACCCGATGAAAGAACACTCGTACCCAACGCGATGCCGTGGCCGGTGGCACTGCTGTTTTCATTACTAAACACATTTCCTTCGATATTTATGTTCACGATTTGCGATTGCGCTGGAGGATAATCAGGTCTTGTACCAGCAGAAATCAATATCGCTGCACCTGCTGGTATGTTAATGAAACGAATTCCAGTAATCGAAAAGTCTGATGCGAAAACGACAAGCGCAGTTCCCTCGCTTGGGCCAGAAAGTGTGATATTGGGTTGGCCGTTGGCATCTTTAAGTCCTTGAATCGTTATGCCGTTCTGGACTAACCTCGGCAATTGTTCCGTTAGCTCGATAACCTGGCCGGCAAGTGAAGGAGAAAAAGTAATCGTGTGTGGCCCGGGCGCATTGGTGATAGCCAAAAAGGCTTCGCGAAGAGAAATCCCATCGGGACCAGGATTAGCGAAGAGAGCTTCTGGGCTCGATGTGTCACCGTTTACAATATCCGATTTCGTGGTGACCGTAATATCTGATGCAAGGACGGAAGGTGGAGCTAGTATAGACATAAGTGTTGACAGAATAATGGAAAACACTGTTGCTGTGAGTGATTTCATATCTACTCCTGCGTTTAATATTTTATCTCGATTAGGTTTACGCGAACACAACGAAAGCGAAAATAACAAATCAAAACCACGGCTTGATGGAATTTTTCATTTCCACTCTTCTTAATGTTAAGTGGCAATTGCACATAACTCATTTAACTACACCATAAGCATTTCGTGTGTTCTACTATTAATTAACCCGCCAACGGATATGATGGCGAGGAATGATATCTACCAACATTTATTTTGTTTTTCTACAATATTCTAAACTTCTTGCGTGATATCCCGCCACAAAAACGACGGGCAAGCATTCCAACTATTATTAAAAATTTATTTGTAAATCCGTAGAATCTATTTTCTTTGTCCTCCATATCTCAAACAAAGTACCCCATTTATATAAGCGTAATTGGTACTAATTCAAATTAGTGTAAAAGAAAATTTTAGTCAATAATTTTATTATCAAAAGATTGCGCCACCACCATTCTTCGACGGGCTCAGAATGATGGTTCGCAATGACAATGTTCACTTATTGATTGTAATCAAAACAGATATTAAATAAGTTGTAATAACTAAAATATGATTTGATTGAAATTATGTTATCTGAACTAGTCCTTCAAAAATTTCAAGAATTATTTAATGAAAAACCTTTACTTGTCCGTTCACCCGGAAGAGTGAATCTGATAGGAGAACATACTGATTATAATGAAGGATTTGTTCTTCCCGCAGCAATTGATAAAGCAATTTACTTTGCAATCTCTCCGCGTGATAATGAGAAGTGCAGCTTGTTTGCACTCGACATGAATGATAGTTTTCAGTTTTCAGTTAACAGTTTACAGTTTTCAGAAAAGCATTGGCCAAATTATTTGATGGGTGTTGTTGATCAGATTTTAAGGATGGGATATAATCTCAAAGGATTCAATTGCGTTTTCGGCGGAGATATTCCGATTGGTGCGGGTATGTCATCATCTGCAGCAATTGAAGCCGGTTTGGCTTTCGCACTGAATCATATTTTTAATTTAGGAATAGATAAAATTACTCTTGTTAAACTTGCACAGAAAGCCGAGAATGAATTCGTTGGTGTGCAATGCGGTATAATGGATCAGTATATAAACATCTTCGGAAAGTATGGAAACGTACTTCGTATTGATTGCCGCTCGCTTGAGTATGATTATTTCCCTTTTGAATACAAAGAAATTTCAATTGTCTTATTTGATACGGGCGTCTCTCACTCTTTGGCTTCATCAGAATATAATCAAAGAAGAAAGGAATGTACTCTAGGAGTCGAGTTGATAAAAAAAGATCATTCTCAAATTAAAAGCTTACGGGATGTAACTTTGGTTATGTTGAACGATTATAAGAATAAATTGGATTCAAAAATATTCCGGCGTTGCAAATATGTTGTTGAAGAAAATGACAGAATAATGAAAGCTTGTTATTCTCTAAAAGAAAAAAATCTCTCAGAGTTTGGTTCGTTTATGTATTCAACTCATGAGGGTTTAAGCAAAGATTATGAAGTAAGCTGCCAAGAACTCAATTATTTGGTTGAGCTTACAGTTGATAATCCCGGAGTTTACGGTTCAAGAATGATGGGCGGTGGATTCGGTGGATGCACAATAAATCTGATCGAGAACAACATAGTTGAAGAGACAAAAGAAAAATTTTCTAAAAAGTATAAACAAAAATTTAATATTGATTTGAAAACATACATTACTTCAATAAGTAATGGAACAAGTGTAATAGAACTGAATTAACTTACTGTTTTTTTCCTTCCATACGTAAAAACATTTTTTTCTTTACTCAATTCATAAATTAAAATTATAACGACCGGGATGTACTCCAACATCAATACAATCGGATATTCCTTCCACAAACCGTTTAGCTGGTAACTCAAAACTGTAAACACAGTTAAGGAACTCAAACCGACATAGAAAATTCCGCTCCATCTTGGTATTATGGGAAGCAGTATAGCAAGCCATGCAATATACCACGGATGAACAACAGGTGAGAAAATCAAAAGTAGTAATACCGAATAATAATATTTATGTAACAAATCCATTTTATTAAAAATAAATGGAAGCAAGCAAATCACTAAAAGTATTCCGCAGATAATTCTTGCAGTCTGATTGTTCTGAATGAATGAATCTATAATATTGAATACAATTCCATTGAAGGTCCAATGCTTGGCGTAAATAAAAAATGCTTCAAATGGATTGGATGTAAGGATGTAAGGTAAAAACTGAACACTAAAAGCAGCTGCCGGAATAAAAACAACTTTAATTCTTTCCGGTAATCTTTTTTCGTGGAAAAAGAGAATCGGAAGAAAGAGTAGTCCTACAGGTTTTATTGAAAATGATAATCCGAGAAAAATTAATGCAAGTATTTTTTTATTATCCAGATGAAAAAATAACGCAAGAATTAGAAGGGGTAATCCAAAACCGTCTAGATGAGCATCTAAAGAAAATTGAATTATTGGCAGAGGACATAATGCATAAAGTAGAATATTTTTATCCGGGATCTTTATTATCCTTAATAAAAGAAAAAGAGCAATTAATGTTATCAATTCAAAAATGAGGAGTAATAATTTATATCCCCAAACAGCTTCTCCGCTTAATGAATATCCCGCATAAAATAACCATTGACTCAAAGGGAAATAAATTGTTTTCATATCGGGATTGTTGACAAACTTTGGTATAGTCTCTGAATGAAGGTTTTGTAATGATGGATCATTTGACGAATAAAGATAAGGATTGATTCCGGCTGATTGAACTTTTCCATCCCACAAGTATCTGTAATAATCATCGGAACCAATTGGATTAATCGAAACAAAACTTATCCTAAGCAAAATTCCAACCGCAACAAGTCCGGCTACATAACTGAATGGGATCTCGTTTTTTATAATCAGCCAACTTATGAAAACAAAAATAATGGAGGAAGATATATAAATGATTGAGTAAGTTATGATCGGTTTGACATTAAGTAAGTGTATTAACAAAAAAAGGAAACACAATATTACAGTTGAAAAGATCAACAAAATTTTGCTTTGTGACTTCATTTGTATTTAGTGTTTTATTAGGATTAAAGATAATCAAAAGAAAATAAATCGGGAAAATGCATCGCGGATTTTAATTAAATCATTATTTTGTTATAGATATTTGTCAACATTATCTAAATAAAGCTTACATGTTGAAAAAAGAATTGTTTGCAGTGCTAGCATTATTCATACTTTTTCAAGGTTGTTCATCAATGTTGATAAGAGAAAATAACAGTTTCATAAAAGTAAAGAACACTCATTTAGAGCTTAACGGTAAACCATATTACTTTACCGGTACAAATTTTTGGTACGGGTATTATCTTGGTTCACAAACGAATCCCGGAAATAGAGAAAGATTAATTAGAGAGTTGGATAATCTCCAATCAATTGGCATAACCAATTTAAGAATCTTAGCTTCCTCTGAAGATTCATATATTCAAAAATCACTCAAGCCGACAATTCAAACAGAACCAGATATTTTTAATGATGAACTTTTAGATGGATTGGATTTTCTAATAGCTGAGATGAAGAAACGCAATATGCACGCAGTGATCTATTTAAATAATTATTGGGAATGGTCCGGCGGAATGGCAGTTTATAATAAGTGGTTTAATAACGGCAAAGTTATCGATCCGTATAATCCTGAACACGGATGGGTTGCTTTTATGGATTACACAGCTTCCTTTTATAAAAATGAAAAAGCTAACGAGTATTTTAGAAAGTATATCAAGAAAATTGTTACTAGAAAAAATTCATACACGGAACAATTCTACTTTGAAGATACTACGATCATGGCATGGGAGTTAGCAAATGAACCGCGCGCCGGAAGTTTGACCAATGGTTTTTCAAATCTTGATAATTATTATAAATGGATTGATGAAACAGCAAAGTACATTCATTCTATTGATTCCAATCATCTAATTACAACCGGAAGTGAAGGAGTGATAGGAAGTTTACTCCAGGAAGATATTTTTCTTAAAGCGCATGAAAGTAAATACATTGATTATAGAACATTTCATCTTTGGGCAAAAAATTGGAATTGGTTTGATGCGAAAAGAATTGATGAAACTTACGCTGCAGCAGAAAAAAATGCTATTGAGTATTTCAATCAGCACATGATTTTATCACATAAATTAAATAAGCCAATTACTCTTGAAGAATTCGGTTTACCGCGCGATAATGAAAACTACAATCCTGGAACACCAACTTTTGCACGTGATAAATATTACGAAAAATTATTATCGGTGGTTTATGACAGCGCTGCTACTGGAGCACCGATTGCCGGAACAAATTTTTGGGTATGGACAGGAGAGGGACGCGGAAAAAATGATGATAACTTTTGGCGTATTGGTGATCCATTTACCGGAGATCCCCCTCACGAACCTCAAGGGATAAATTCTGTTTATGATACTGATTTTACTACTATCAATATTCTAAAAGATCATGCAGCAAAAATGATTCTTCTCAGTGAAAAATCTTTCTTAAATAAATAAAATGGCGAGGGAAAAAAATGAAATCATTTTCAAAAATATTTTTGAATTTTGCTTTGGTAAGTTTATTCTTATTATTTAATCTTTTCTCAATATCATGCAAGAATAAGGAGACAAAAACAGAAATGGAAGTGAAGAAAGATTTTTTTGGTAAAACTACAGTCGGACAGAATGTTGATATTTATACTCTTACTAATAAAAACGGGATGAAGGTAAAAATCATTAATTACGGAGCTACGGTTGTTTCATTAACCGCACCGGATAGAAATGGAAATTTTGAAGATGTTGTTTTAGGGTATGATAACATTGAGGGATATGAAGCAGATAAATCTTACTTCGGCGCGATTGTAGGCAGATATGGAAATAGAATTGGAAAAGGTAAATTCAAATTGGATGGAAAAGAACATCAACTTTCGATCAATAACGGAGAAAATCATCTTCATGGCGGAACAAACGGATTTAACAAAAAAGTGTGGACTGTATTAGGTGCATCTGCACAATCAATTTCTCTGAAATATATAAGTCAGGATGGGGAAGAAGGTTATCCTGGAACAGTTGATTTAACCGTAGCTTATATTTTGAATAACGAAAATGAGTTATATATAAATTATACGGCTTTAACCGATAAAAATACAATTCTCAATCCAACACATCATTCATATTTTAATTTAACCGGCGATCCCAACAAAACAATTCTTGATCATGAATTAATGATTGATGCTGATAACTTTACTCCTGTTGATAAAGGGTTGATTCCTTCCGGTAAGTTTGCAGATGTAACTAATACTCCAATGGATTTTCGTAAACAAACAAAAATTGGTACACGCATAAACGAAAATTATGAACAGTTAAAATTTGGACTTGGTTATGATCATAATTGGGTTTTGAATAAACATCAGGAACTAATTCCTAAGATTGCAAGCGTGTATGAACCAACTTCCGGAAGATTTATGGAAGTGTGGACAAATCAACCGGGTATACAATTCTATTGCGGAAATTTTCTTGACGGTAAAGTAAAGGGTAAGAATGGAGTTATGTATCAGTACAGAACCGGATTGTGTTTGGAAGCCCAGCATTTCCCGGATTCTCCAAACAAACCGGATTGGCCCTCTGTTGTTTTGAAGCCGGGTGATGTTTACAGACAAGCAACTATTTATAAGTTTTCTACAAAGTAGTAGGACTAATAATTTGACAACAGAAAAAAATGCAGCACAGAATTCAATCGGCGCTGCATTTTATTTTTTGAATTAAATTAGGTTTTTAATAGAGTTCTGTTAATTGAAATAGAGAATCGGATGAATCATTACATAATTGATGGGAATAATTTAATCGGAAGAATAAAATCTCTTCAGCATCTTCAGAAAAAAGATAAACAATCAAGCCGTGAAAAATTAATCCGCATGGTTAGTAAACACTTTGCCGGTAAAAATGCAAAGCTCTCGCTGCATTTTGACGGATTTCAAAATGTTCCTCTTTCTATCTCCAAAGGAAAAATATTTTACTCGGAAAAAGAATCCTCGGATAATCTTATTAGAAGAGAAATAGAAAGTTCTAAAAATCCACGCTTAATAATTCTTATCACATCAGATCACAGCTTAATGAACATCGGAAAAGCAAATAGTTGTACAGTTATTTCATCCGGCGAGTTTTCTTCATCTATAGAAAAGTCTTTAGAAAAAAATGACGAAGCTGAAAAAATCAAAGAGCTGGAAAATGAAAAAGACGAATTTCTAAAACTATTCAAGGGATAATCGCTTCTAAAAAACGATTGTTGTATTCATTTAAATCCATATTTTCTTGTTGAATTATTAATCTTAATTGGAGGAATAATGCGAAAGCTATTATCAATTATGATGTTGATTTCTTTCTCTTTCATTCAAGCACAAACATTAAAATCACCGGAAGAATTTTTAGGTTATAAAGTTGGCGCTGATTATAAAATTGCCGACTATTCAACGATCACAAAATATTTTAAACACCTTTCTGAAAATTCCGATAAAATTCTTTTTCAAGATATCGGTAAAACAACTCTCGGTAAAGATATGTTCATGGCTATAATCAGTTCACCTGAGAATTTGAAATCAATAGATAAATACAAAAAAATAATTCATCAGCTTTCCGATCCGCGCAAAATAAATGATGCTGAAGCATTGCAGCTAACCAAAGACGGAAAAGTTGTTGTACTTGTTACATGCAACATTCACTCAACAGAAATTGCTTCTTCGCAAATGTCTATGGAGTTTGCTTACACACTTGCAAATGGAAGCGCACCGGAAAAATCTATTAAAGCTCTTAACGATGTTATCTTTATAATCATGCCGTCAATTAATCCGGATGGTACCACTATGGTTGTTGATTGGTACAATAAATATTTAAATACCGAATATGACGGAGCTTCGATGCCGTACTTATATCATCCTTATGCCGGGCATGATAACAACCGCGATTGGTTTATGTTCAATCTAAAAGAAACACAAAATGTTGTTAAGGTTGCATTCCACGAATGGTTTCCTCAGATCTGGTTAGATGAACATCAAATGGGCAGTAACGGCGCAAGGTTATTTGTTGTCCCTTATAAAGATCCGATTAATCCGAATGTGAATCCTCTTATTTGGCGATGGCAAAAAGTTTTAGGAGGAATTAGTGCATTAGATCTTCAAAAGAAAAATTTTACAGGAATAATTGACCAAGCGTTATTTGATGCTTATTGGGAAGGTGCAACGGAAAATTCTCTTTGGCATAATCAAATCGGAATGTTATCTGAAATGGCAAGCTGTAATATTGCAAGTCCGATCTTTATTGATTCTTCCGAAGTTAAAGCAACTCAAGAAATTACTACTTATGATATCCGAACAAATTATCCTTCACCATGGCGCGGCGGCTGGTGGCGGCTGCGCGATATTGTTGAGTATGAACTTGGTCTTACTTACAGTTTGCTGGAAACATCGGCAATGTTTAAGGAGGATTTATTAAAAACTTATTATACGATGTGTAAGGATGCAATTGAAAAAGGAAAAGAAGGAAATCCTTATGTGTATATAATTCCAAGAGATCAAAAAGATCCGGTAACAACTTCTAAAATGATTGAGAAACTTCAAATGGGCGGTGTTGAAGTTCAGTTTTCTGAAATGGAATTTAAGGTTGATAACACTATCTATCCTGCAAATAGTTATATAATATTTTTGGCTCAGCCGAATGGAAGATATGTTAAAGATCTTTTTGAAGAACAAACTTATCCCGATCTAAGAAGAACAAGAAGTGAAACTCCGTTGCGTCCTTATGATGTTGCGGGTTGGACGCTTCCTTATCAAATGGGTGTAAAATTTTTAACTATTAATGGACCTGTTCAAATTGATGCTAAGATTATAAACGATCCTCACTATCAAAACGCTGTGGTGCCAACAGACGGGAATTATTTTGTTTCACCCGCGGGCTTAAATGTTAATTCTATTTTGATCAACAGACTTCAAAAAGAAAATATTGAAGTTTATTGGAACAACGAAAAGATCAAAATCGACTCAAATAAATTTGATGAAGGTTCTGTTTTTATTCCGGTGAATGATAAATCAAGAAAAGCAGTTAAAGAATTGGCAAATGAACTTCACTTAAAATTAGTTTCTGCAGACGTAACTGATAAATCAAAATTGAAAGAATTAAAGAAAGTTCGCGTCGGATTGTATAAATCTTATTCGGCAAGTATGGATGAAGGATGGACAAGATTACTTTTGGAGAATTATCAGTTTGAATTTTCATCTATTGTTAACAAAGATTTCAAGAACAAAAAATTAAAAGACAATTTTGATGTAATCATATTTCCCGATATATCCGGAGATATTATTAAAACAGGCAAACCAAGCGGTGAAAATGCACGTTTCTCTAGACCGAAACCGCCTGAATATGATGGAGGTATTGAAAAAGAAGGTCTTGAAAACTTGAAAACTTTTATTGAAAAAGACGGCGGCTTTGTATTAGCTCTTGGACAAGCATGTAATTTTGCTATTGAAGACTTGGGGTTGAGAGTAACTAATGTTTTGAAAAACGTTAAGAGCGATGATTTTTATTGTCCCGGTTCTCTGATCAGAATTAGTGTTGATAATACAAACCCAATTGGTTACGGAATGGATAGAGAATCAATCGGTTATTTGAGTGATAATATGGCTTTTGCAACATCAACACCGTTCGGTCAGTTCGATCGTAGCGTTGTAGTTAGATATCCTTCGAATAATTTATTAAAATCTGGATTTTTGTTAGGTGAAGATTATCTATTCAAACGAAATGCTATTGTAGATGTAAAACAGAAAAACGGTCACGTAATTTTATTCGGGTTCAAAGTTCAGAATCGTCATCAAACATTCGGGACATTCAAACTTCTCTTCAACGCAATTCACTTAGCGGGTATGCAGCTATAATTATTGATCATTAATGAGGTTGTCTCAAAAGTAATTATTCAAATAAAAAATCTGCGAAAATCAGTTATATCTGCGTTCATCCGTGTGCCATTTTTAAAATTATTTTACTTTTGAGACAACCTCACTGATATAATTCAGGCAAATACTCTTAACCTCAATAAAAATTAACGTACATCACATTTTTAAACTTCTACAATAATTTATCTTGAACATGATTAAACTTTCTGTTAACATCAAACGTCAATTAATCAGACAATAGGTAGATATATTCTGTGAGCACTTCAAATTATCTGAAAAAGATTTCAGTATGGGATGCAGATGCAGCTCGCCATATTTTATCGCGTTCGCTTTTTGGCTTTACGAAAAATGATGTAACATTTGCCCTTACAAAAACACTTGATGATTTTGTTGATAACTATCTTCTCAAAGATCTTGTAGAACCAGCTGCACCCCAATATAATAGTGCTGACTGGGTTACATTGCCGAACAACGCCACTAATCAAACCAACTACACAAATTGGTTCCGCTCTATGATTTACTGGTGGTATAATTTGATGCTCACCCAAGGTTATTCAATTAGAGAAAAGATGGTGCTCTTCCTGCACAATCATTTTGTTTCGGAATACGGTACAGTACAAATTCCGCAGTTTATGTATATCCAGAATAAATTATTCAGACAATATGCTTTTGGAAATTTTATAGAACTTACAAAAAAAGTAACTATTGATCCTGCAATGTTAATTTATCTTAACGGTAATGTTAGTACTAAGACAGCACCAAATGAAAATTATGCACGCGAACTTCAGGAATTATTTACAATTGGAATTGGCAATTATACTGAAGATGATATTAAGCAGATGGCAAAAGCACTGACTGGTTGGACTGTTGACGGAACTAATCTTGTAAGTGTCTTTAATTCCAGCAGAGCTGATACCGGTTCTAAAACTATTTATGGCAAAACAGGTAATTACACCTACGATACAGCAGTAAATTTAATCTTCACTGAAAAAACTATTCCTGCTTCCGAATTTCTTTGCAGAAAACTTTACAAGGAATTTGCATACTATGAACCGAATACAGACTACGTTACGCAACTTGCCGCTGTAATGCGGACTAATAATTTTAATTTGAAACCGGTTCTTTCCACAATGCTCAAATCAGAATATTTTCATTCCGTTGATATACGCGGCGCCAGAATTAAACCGTCTGTTGAATTTTTACTTTCTGCTTTGAAACAGCTCGGCATTACATATACAAATAATGATTTGCCGAATTACATCCGTACTACTGCCGATTCACTTCAGCAATCTCTATTTAATCCCCCTGATGTACGCGGTTGGGAAGGACAACGTAAATGGATAAGCACAATAACTTACCCGACACGAAATAGTTTTAGCGATGAATTGGTTGCCGGGAAGAAAATAGGAACAATTACCTATAAGATGGATGTAGTTGCATATGCCAGGACCTATTCGAGTTCCGAGCAAGCTGTTCAGTTTGTTGCAGATGTTACAAAGCAGCTGATCCAATTTCCGCTTAGCGAGGCTCGAAAAGATTCTTTGCTTGCAACATTGCTGGATGGTGCAGCAGTTTATGATTGGAGTACATACAGCACCGGTGCTGACAAAAGATTGCAGAATTTTTTTAAAGCATTAATGCGTTTGCCGGAATTTCAGCTTTCCTAAAATATCATTGAGTTAAAAATGAAAAGAAGAGAATTCTTAAAAAATCTTGGAATGGTAACCGGTGCCGGAGCTGTTACTCTTACAATTTCCGGAATACCTATCAAAGCATTTGCCCGTCCATTCATGAATATAAAATCAACCAACGGAAAAATTTTAGTTCTTATTCAGCTTAAAGGAGAAAATGACGGATTGAACACCATCATTCCTTTTGAAGATTCTATCTATTATAATAAAAGACCGGTTATTGGAATCCCGAAAGCAAATGTAGTTCAGTTAAATAGTCTAACTGGAATGAATCCGTCACTTCAACCTTTGAAGCAGCTTTTTGATGATGGAAAATTTTCCGTAATACAAAATGTCGGCTACCAAAATCCAAATCGTTCACATTTTAGAGCAACTGATATTTGGCTTTCTGCTTCTGATTCTAATCAATATATATATGACGGTTGGGTAGGAAGATATTTATTAAAAACATTTCCGGGTTTCCCTAATGTTCCTCCTTCTCATCCGATGGCAATTCAAATCGGTTCTGTACAATCAGGCGTATTCGATAGTACAGAAGGAGGATTAGCAGTGTCGTTCGATAATCCGAATTCTTTTTACACATTAGTTAGTGGAATAACGGCAGATAGTGATCCGCCTCCGGCAACAATTGCAGGTGATGAATTAAAGTTTCTTAAAGAAGTTGCAGCACTTTCAATTCAATACGCAAGTGTGATAAAAGAAAAAGCTGACTTAGGAAATCCGGTTGCAAGCTATACTGCGGGCGGTACTTTTGGATCTCAATTAAAAATTATTGCGGATCTGATTTTGGGCGGATTGGAAACTCCGGTATACTTAGCTTCGCTTGACGGATTTGATACTCATTCAAATCAAAACGGTACAAACTCTCATCCGCTTTTATTAACAAGATTAGCAGAATCAATTAAAGCATTTCAATCTGATCTTGAGAGATATGGATTAGCAGATAAAGTTGTAATTCTAACCTTCTCGGAATTTGGAAGGAGAGTTAATGAAAATGCAAGTGCGGGAACAGATCATGGCACAGCAGCGCCTATGTTCTTGATCGGAAAGAATGTTACCGGCGGAGTGTTCGGGAATAATCCGAGCTTAACAAATTTAGATAGCAACGGAGATATTAAATACATATATGATTTCCGTCAGGTTTATGCCACAGTGCTTAGAGATCATTTTGGAATGACAGCAACTGTGGTAGATCAAGTTTTGTTAAAACATTTTGAAACTCTTGCTTTAATAAAAACTGCGACCGATGTTAAATATGATTTTGATATTCCAACCGATTTTACATTAAAACAGAATTATCCTAATCCGTTCAATCCATCAACAAGAATAGAATATTCATTACCGCAATCAACCGATGTTAGATTAAAAGTCTATGATACACTCGGCAGAAATGTTGCAACAATTGTAGATGCATTTCAAGCTGCCGGAAGTTATACAGTAAATTTTAACGGACGCACTTTGGCAAGCGGCACGTATCTTTATGCACTGGAAGCCGGTTCCGAAAAAATTGTTAAAAAGATGGTCCTTGTTAAATAGATTTAACACTTTTTAAATTGTTTGAATAGATCACGTTAATTATTTTAGCCGCATACAACAAAAAGGATGGCAACATGAAAGCAAAATTCGTGGTTATTTTGTCGGTGATTTTTTTATTTGGTTTTACTGTTCAGTCGTTTTCACAAGGTATGGGCGGAATGAATCCACAAGAACGAATGAAGCAGCAACTCCAGACTTACAAAGAAAGACTGAAACTCACCGATGATCAATTAAAGAAAGTTGAATCTATTCTTAATGATCAAATGAGCGAGATCCAGAAACTTAGAGACAACAGCGGCGGTGATATGCAGTCAATGAGAGAAGCGATGATGGGTGTAAGAGAAAAAACTAATAAGAAAATAGAAGCGCTCCTAAATGATTCACAAAAAGCGGAATTAAAAAAGATTCAAGAAGAAGCCGCTCAAAGAAGACAAGGAATGGGTCGAGGATAATTGTATTGATATTAGATACATGATACTTGATACTGGAAAATATCCGGCATCAAGTATCTAGTATCAGTTGTTAATTATAAATTCAAATTCAGTCCCAAATAAAAACTTCTTCCAAGCGTACCATAGTACAACACTTCTTCATACTGCTTATCAAATAGATTCTCAATCCTGCCTGTTAATTCTAGGTAACTAAATAATTTATACGTTGCCGATAAATTAACTAAGGTGTAATCAGGTATAACAACTCGTTCAGCAGGATAAGTTGAAAAATCTTTGTCTTCCCGTTCGCCCACATAAAGGAACTGTATGTTCCAATTCATATCTGCATTCAACTTGTAATTTATATTGAAAGAAGCTTGATGTTTAGGTCTGCGCAATAAAATATTTCCGTAATCAGCACTTAATTTATTTTCATCTTTTGTTTTTGTATAAGTGTAATTAGCATTTGCGGAAAAATTATTGAAATCAAAAACCGAGGCAACAACTTCAAAACCTTGTGAAGATGCTTGGGCAATATTTACAGTTCTAAAGTTGGCATTAAATCCAAACATGTTTTCAAGTTTCAGATTGAAATATGTAAATGCAAAGCTGAATTTTCCTTCATTAAAATATTGTTCAAACCCCGCATCCCAGCCGATACTTTTCTCGGGCTGTAAATCTGGATTGCCGAATGCCGGATCAAAAAGATAAAACAATGAAGGTGCTTTAAAGCCGGTTCCGAAAGACATTTTTAGTTTTGTTCCTGTCGTATTGAAATAATAAGCGGGTGCTACTCGGTAAGTTGCAACACTTCCAAATTTTTGATTGTTGTCTAATCTAACCCCGGCTGAAATAAATAATGCATTTTCATAACTGAACTGATCTTGTAAATAAGCGCCTGTTGTTCTTATTGATTGTTCCTGGAAAATACTTTCGAACGGTCCCCAATCGCTTGTAGAAACGTAACTGGAATTTGTTTTTTCAGTTTCTTCCTCAATTCCAAATGTGATGAGATTATTTTCAATGAAACGGAGATTATTCTGCCAGTCAAATTTTATTCGATCCGCTTTATTAAATCCATCTGAAGATAAATTAGGATGGACTTGATCAACAAGATCGAGTGAACGGCTGAATCGCTTTACTAATGATGTACTGAATTGCTGCTGCCATTTTCCTTCAAAGAAAGATAAATTTAATCCGCTTTTTACAAGTTGTTCTTCAATATTAAAATTGAAATTAGGATCATCTCCCAATTTTTCATTCTGATCGAGAGCTGTTTCCATTTTTGTAAACTTATAGATCATATCCAGCTTGGCAGTTGATGATAGATCTAAACCTAATCGTGAATAGATTGAATTATTTGTGTAGCGGTCTTTTTCTGTATTTCCAAAACGAGCATCGCTTGCAGAAATGCCATCACTTCCGTTTTGAGTTGCAGTAATTGCATAACTAATGATTCCAGATTTACCTTGCGCGGAAAGATTTCCTCGATAATAATTATTCGAACCGCCTTCGCCCGAAAAATTAAATTGTGGTTTATCAGTTCCTCGTTTTGTAATAATATTTATTACACCGGCTATAGCTTCTGAACCATATAATGTACTTTGAGGACCTCGAACAATTTCAATTCGTTCAATATCGTTTGTATTAAGAGTGGAAAAATCAAATGCATTATTAGGAGAAGAGGCATCGTTCATTTTAACGCCGTCAATAATTACCAGCGTATGATTTGAATTTGATCCTCTTGTGTAAACATATGCAAGTTTCCCTGGCCCGCCTTGCTGTGTAATTGTAAGTCCAGGCATTCCACGAAGTAGATCAACAACTGTCCGCAGATTTTGTCTTGATATATCTTCTGAAGTAATAATTGAAACGGAACTGCCTAAAGCGTAATACGGAGTTTCCGTTTTATTAGCAGTTACAACAATTTCAGATAAAGTTGTTTTAACAGAATCAGATTGCTGTGCTGAGATTAAAAATCCGGTAAGGGAAAAAATTAATAGAAATGAATAAAAGTGTTTCATAGAAGTTACTCCTTTCAAAAAAGTTGTAACTCCGCGTGATGTTAAGATTGATTCTAAATGTTAAGAAGGAGACACATGAATCAAAACCTCTACCCGCGAAGGTTTATAAATTTGTGAATTCTACGGCAGGTCTCCTGACTCGAGACATCGTTTAACGCCTTCCCGGAATTGAGTGTAGAACGATGAGTGTAGAGTTTCGAGTATTTTAATACTCTTCGTTCTACGTTCTTCACTCATCACTCGAAGTACCAGTGGCAATATGTCAAACGACTATTTATGTCTCTTACAGTTGCGGGGCAGCACCGGACTTACACCGGTTTCCCTATTGAGTTCAAAACGAACACCGCAAAATGTTTAAGAACTTCGGATACAAGATAGAAAAGAAAGAAAAGCTGTGCAATGTTAGAATATTAAATCTTTATTATAGCTACTTCTTCTTTGAAAAAAATCATTATTAGCTTTATCTTGATACTGAAATTAAAAATTACTTATCAGAACTGTGCTCAAGATATTCAAATCACACAAAAGTCTTATCTCAAGATTAATTAAACAAACCGCAATTATTATCAAGTTTAAACACCTAAAAAGAGGAGAAAATTAATGGGCTGGGTTTGGAAAAGTTTGAATTCATCCATTGGAAAGAAGTTGGTGATGGCTATTACCGGTTTGGCTCTGATGCTTTTTTTAATTGTTCATCTCGCCGGGAACATGAGTTTATACGGCGGAAAAAACGCGTTCAATAATTACGTGGCACTACTCGAAGAGATTAAACCACTTATTCGAGTTATCGAAATAATTCTCGCTTCAATTTTTATCCTCCACATTTTTAATGGTACACGTCTATGGATTGAAAATAAGCAGGCAAGACCGCAAGGATATTCCGTCAATGGATCACGAAAAAACACAACTGTTTTTTCACGTACTGCTTTTATCACCGGAAGCATCATATTTATCTTTTTAGTAATTCATCTACAAACAATTTGGTATAAGTTTAATTACTCAGGCAGCGAGTTGGATCTTTATACCATTACAACCGAATGGCTGCAAGTCTGGTGGTATGCCGCTCTCTATTTCATTGCGGTATTACTTTTAGGATTTCATCTTAATCACGGTTTCCAAAGTGCATTTCAAACTTTCGGATGGAATCACAAAAAGTATTTTCCATTGATTGAAAAGATTGGAACTATCTACGCAGTAATTATGACGATCGGTTTTGCTTCGATTCCTATTTACTTTTTATTTTTCTTCGGAGGTAAGTGATGATAAAATTAGATGCGAAAGTACCTGCGGGTAAATTAGAAGAGAAGTGGACGAACCACAAATTCAATATGAAACTTGTTAACCCGGCTAACAAACGTAAGTACGATGTAATAGTTGTTGGAACAGGATTAGCCGGTGCCTCGGCGGCTGCATCATTAGGTGAACTTGGTTATAATGTTAAAGCATTCACTTTTCATGATAGCGCAAGACGCGCACATAGTATTGCCGCGCAAGGCGGAATCAATGCAGCTAAAAATTATCAGAATGACGGCGATTCGGTTTACAGATTATTTTTCGATACAGTAAAAGGCGGCGACTTCCGTTCGCGAGAATCAAATGTTTACCGTCTTGCTGAAGTAAGCAATAATATTATTGATCAATGTGTTGCTCAAGGAGTTCCGTTTGCACGTGAGTACGGCGGACTGCTTGATAATAGATCCTTCGGCGGCGCTCTTGTTTCAAGAACATTTTATGCGAAAGGACAAACCGGGCAGCAGCTTTTACTTGGCGCATACACGGCAATGAATCGCCAGATTAAAGAAGGGAAAGTAAAACTATATACACGCAGAGAAATGCTTGATGTTGTTCTTGTAGATGGAATTGCTAAAGGGATTGTTGTAAGAAATATGATAAACGGCGAGATAGAAAAATATTCTGCGCACGCAGTTATTCTTGCAACAGGCGGATATGCCAATGCATATTTCCTCTCTACCAGTGCGATGAACTGTAACGCAACTGCTATCTGGCGTGCACATAAACGCGGTGCCGCATTCGCCAATCCGTGTTTTACACAAATACATCCGACATGTTTACCGGTTCACGGAGAAAATCAATCTAAGTTAACATTGATGAGCGAAAGCTTGCGTAACGACGGACGCATTTGGGTCTCAAAATTAAAGAATGATATGCGCAAGCCGAATGACATCCCCGAAGAAGAACGTGATTATTATCTTGAAAGAAAATATCCAACGTACGGAAATTTGAGTCCGCGCGATATTTCTTCCCGTGCAGCAAAAGAAGCTTACGATGATGGGCGCGGCGCACAAGGAAAGGAAGCAGTTTATCTCGATTTTAAGGATGCGATTAACCGTCTTGGACAAAATGTAATTGAAGAACGTTACGGAAATCTTTTTGAGATTTATCAAACAATTACCGGAGATAATCCGTATCAATCACCGATGAAGATTTATCCCGCACCACACTACACAATGGGTGGATTGTGGGTAGATTATAATTTGATGAGTACAATTCCAGGATTGTTTGTAGCTGGTGAAGCAAATTATTCTGATCACGGTGCAAACCGTCTTGGTGCCAGCGCACTTATGCAAGGATTAGCAGACGGCTACTTTGTTATTCCATACACAATCGGAAATTATCTTGCCGGGGATAAACCTACATTAGTTAAAGCTGATCATACAGAATTCAACAAAGTTCAAAAAGAAGTTGAAGATATGACTACAAAACTACTTTCGATCAAAGGAAAGAGAACAGTTGATGATATACACAAACAACTCGGCAGAATTATGTGGAATAAAGTTGGTATGGGTAGAAATGAAAAAGGATTGAAAGAAGCAATGCTTGAGATAAAAACTTTAAGAGAAGAATTTTGGAAAGATGTAAATGTTGTTGGTGATTCGAAAGACGTTAATCAATGTCTCGAACGCGGTGCAAGAGTTGCAGATTATCTTGAGCTTGGAGAATTAATGGCTCTTGATGCTCTAACACGCAACGAATCATGCGGAGGACATTTCAGAGAAGAATATCAAACACCGGAAGGTGAAGCTTTAAGAAATGATGAAGATTATACTTTTGTTTCTGCATGGGAATATAAAAATGCCGGCAGTTGGGAATTGAACAAAGAACCTCTTGAATTCACCTCAGTTAAATTAGCTACAAGGAGTTATAAATAATGGAACATAAAAAAATAAATTTAACTCTTAAGATTTGGCGCCAGCACGGTCCTAAAACACCGGGAAGTTTTGTTGAATATAAAGTAGCTGTTTCACCGGATTCATCATTCCTAGAAATGCTGGATGATATTAATAATGATCTCGAAAGCAAAAATCTGGAGCCGATTGCTTTTGAGAGCGACTGCCGCGAAGGAATTTGCGGAACTTGCGGACTTGTGATTAATGGACAGCCGCACGGACCAATTCCCAGAATAGCAACTTGCCAATTGCACATGAGAAATTTCAAAGAGGGCGATACAATTTACATTGAGCCGTTCCGCGCAAAAGCATTTCCGATCATCAAAGATCTGATGACCGACCGTTCAGCTATGGATAGAATTATGGAAGCTGGCGGATTTATTTCTGTTAACACGGGAAGTGTTCCGGATGGTAATGCAATTCCGATTGCAAAAGAAATTGCATCAGAAGCGATGGATGCAGCTTCATGCATCGGCTGCGGCGCGTGTGTAGCAGCTTGCAAGAATGCATCTGCAATGTTGTTCGTAAGCGCAAAAGTTTCTCAATTTGCTCTACTGCCTCAAGGAAAGCCGGAGCGTTATCAACGTGTAGAAACAATGGTGAAAGTGATGGATGAATACGGATTCGGAAGCTGTTCGAACACTTATGCATGTGAAGCCGAATGCCCTAAAGGAATTTCCGTAAAGAATATTGCGCGTATGAATCGTGAATATTTTATGGCTAAAATAAAGTAGCAATATAATTCTTGAAAACCTTGAAGGTCTTCTCGACCTTCAAGGTAATGTAATTGGTTCCGGGCTAATTAAGTCGGGATTTTTTTATGGCTGAAAAGGATTTATGTAACAAATTGTTTAATTATTTATATTGTAATAAAAGAATGTAGCATAATGAAAGTAAAAGATAAAACATTTGAATTTATTGAAAGACCGTATAAATCAGATTACGAAATTATTCTTGGCGAATCATTTCATAATCTAAAAAAAATAGAAGACGGAAAATTTGATTTAATAATTACTTCGCCACCATACAATGTTGGTAAAGAATATGAAACGAAAAAATCGATCGAAAAATATTTACTAGAACAAGAAAAAATAATTGAACAATTAGTTCGGGTTACTTCATCTAAGGGTAACATTTGTTGGCAAGTTGGTAATTATGTTGAAAAAGGAGAAATATTTCCTTTAGATATTTTTTATTATGAAATATTCAAGAAATATAATCTCAAACTCCGAAACAGGATCGTTTGGCATTTTGGCCATGGACTCCACGCATCAAATCGCTTTTCAGGGAGGTATGAAACCATTCTGTGGTTTACAAAGACCAATAATTATATTTTTAATTTAGATAATGTTCGTGTAGCTGCAAAATATCCAGGTAAACGTCATTTTAAAGGACCTAAAAAAGGAAAACTATCTGGTAATCCGAGAGGGAAAAACCCCTCTGATGTTTGGGAGATTATAATTAAGGATTGGGAAAATGAACTTTGGGACATCCCAAATGTCAAATCAAATCATCCAGAAAAAACTGAACATCCATGTCAGTATCCAATCGAGCTTGTAGAACGGTGTGTGCTTGCCCTTACTGATGAAGGAAGTTGGGTTTTAGATCCTTTTGCAGGTGTGGGTTCTACTATGATTGCAGCGATTAAAAATAATAGGAATGTAGTCGGTATTGAAAAAGAAAAAAAATATGTTGAAATCACAAAACAAAGAATTGAAAAATTATTTGACGGTGAATTAAAAATTCGTCCAATAACTAAACAGATCCATAAACCATCCCCTTACGATAAAGTTGCCTCTATTCCAGAAGAGTGGTTAAATCTCCAATTCAATGGAAACTATAAATGAAAATTTCAAAAAAATATTCTCATTTAAATGGTGAAGAATACTTAATTGTTCATCACAAGAAACTCTATAAAGAAATTATTGACGTCATTAAAAGCATTGACGCTGAAGAGTTTAAAACAAAAATTAGCAGTGAAAAAACAAAAATGGGCAATACATTGTATAGCCCTATCGAACTTAACAAAGTTCTTGATGATAAATTTTCACAGAAAGGTTGGGGCGAAAGTCGCTATAGTTACTATATTACACTCAACCGTGAACTTATGGAAAAGAGTCTTTTAATGTCTGCAAAGGAACAAAAAGATTTTTTAACAATGAATGGAGAGAACAATCCCATCTTTTCTTACAATCAAACAGATTTTGTTAAAGATAAAATCGCAGTTGAAATTCAGTTTGGTAAGTATTCATTTGTTGCTTATGATCTATTTGTGAAGCATATGTTGTTTTATTCTGGTGGTAAAATCAATTTAGGAATTGAAATATTAGCAACAAAAGCAATGCAATCTCAAATGTCATCAGGTGTTGCCTATTTTGAAGGGGAAGTTTACAATGTTATGCGCCAAGGTCGAAATAGTCCTCCTGTTCCTCTTTTAATACTTGGTGTTGAACCATAATTTATATTTACTTTCATTCACAAATCCCGGCTATTAAGTCGGGATTTTTTTATGGCTTTTTGGTATTATTGTTTCGGATTACACATAAAAGATGCAAATCAAACAACATGTTCGAAAGAGAAATAAAATTCATATATGATTTCAATCTGAATAAGGTTAATAAACTCGGACCTTTTTTCACATTCGAACAACTTCTTGCTTCCGATCTTCATCCGGCAATTCTTCAATATATTTCAGCAGAAATTGATTACTTGATTTTTGAAGATAGGCAGAAACTTCTTAAGAATTCCGTCTTCGATTACTCGGGTGAGAAAATCTCTTATCATTTTAACCAGATATCAGAAGAAGTTAAAAAGACAAAACGTTTTGCACTTGAGTACATTGCAAAGTTGGTACTGCATGCTTCATCATTCACGGTAAATTATCTAATTCATCCAAAGTGGACATTGCAAAAATTTATATTTGATGAATCCCCGACTAAAACAACGAATGAGATCAAACAAATTTTGAATTATGTTTATTATTACAAGTACACTAACAGAATTCTGATATCATACATCAACACAAAAAAGATCTTATCAATGAACTCTCAAGAGTTCGAAGAACTGCTTAATAAAGCTGATAAACTTGGGGTTGAGACTTACCTTGAAGCAATTTTATCTAATGCACTTAAATCTATGGCTGAGTTCTTAAATATCGGTGAGATCAAGAAATCAAAAGTATCTCTTGCGGCAGTTGAAATGTTTTTAGAAGAAAAAGAATTAATGTCACATTTACAAAAGGTCAGTGATACATTCGGTAAAGATGAAAATACGAAGATCGAAATCAGCGATATTTTAAAAGTTATGAAAAATGTTATGATCGTTAGAGAAGAACCTTTACCTGAGATTAAAGAAGAAGAAAAGTTTGAAACGGAAGAAATCGAGGAAGAAAAACCAAAGGTTTTAGAGGTTGAAGAAGAAATGGATTCGGAAGAAGAACATGAACTAGAGCAAGATCAAGATCAAGAGCAAGAACAGAAAAGTGAAGAGACAGATACAGAAGAAAAAATTGATGCTGAGGCAAGGGAAGAGTCTGCAGTAGAAGTTATTGAAGAAGAAAAAGAAATTTCAGTACCTCAATCTACAAAACTCAGAATCCGGATGGATGAGAATATTAGAATTGAACCTGTTTATGAAGAAAAGACTACTAAGGCAGAAGAAAGTTTTATCGAAGAATCTGAAGACGATATAAAACAGAAGGACGATTTAACAGAGGAAGAAAACAGTACCGATGAATTAAATGAGCCTGATGAAATATCCGAAGAAGGTTTGTTAGAGGAAACTGAAAACATTGAAGAAGTAAATGAAGAACCGGATCACCTCTCATTTATACTTAAACAAAAAGAGGATAACCTAACAGAAGTTAATGACGAAAATATGAACGAAGAGAATTCAACCGGTAATGAAAATGTTGTTGAAAACAGTGAGAATATTGAATCGGAAAAAGGATTTGAATATGCGGATATGGTTAACGAGTTAGCAGCAAGCTTTAAGCGGGATAATGATGAACCTATCAAAGTTGATCTTGCTGAAATTCTTGAGCATAAAGAGATGACAAAAATTATTGAAGTCATTTATGATTATGACATTGAAGACTTTGCTAAAACTCTTGATGAAATCTCTAACTGCAGAAATGCAGATGATGCGCATTTGGTGATCAACCAAACTCTGATAGCACACCGAATTAATCGCAACTCAAAAGAGGCAGAAACATTTAGATCAATCATTTCAGAATATTTCGGCGGTAAATAAAACAATGTTTATAGACTACGCAAAAATTTATATAAAAGCCGGTAATGGCGGCAATGGCGCAGTGGCTTTCCGCAGAGAAAAATATGTTCCCAAAGGCGGTCCTGCAGGAGGAAACGGCGGTACAGGAGGAAGTGTAATTTTCCGCGCAGATCGAAATCTAACTACTCTTTTAGATTTTCAATATAAAAGAAAATATATTGCCGATGACGGAGATCCGGGCGGATCTTCACTAAAGGACGGAAAGAGTGGTCAAGATATTATTATTAAAATTCCTGTTGGAACTTTAATAAAGGACGCCGAAACAAATGAATTAATTTTTGATTTGGATAAAGATGAAAAAGAATTTGTGGCAGTAAAAGGAGGTAAAGGCGGTAAAGGGAATAGTAACTTTGCTACTCCTACAAATCAAACTCCGCGATTTGCAGAAGATGGAAGGCCCGGCGAAGAAAAAAATATTGAACTGGAATTAAAATTAATCGCCGATGTCGGTCTTGTCGGTTTTCCTAATGCCGGTAAATCCACTTTGATCTCTGTGATCTCGGAAGCTAAACCTAAAATTGCAGATTATCCTTTCACTACGCTTGAACCTAATTTAGGAATTGTTCGTTATAAAAATTATCAGAGCATTACTGTTGCAGATATACCCGGCATCATTGAAGGCGCACACCTTGGTAAAGGACTAGGATTAAAATTTCTCAGGCACATCGAAAGAACTAAAATTCTTTTGATAATGATTGATATTACTTCCGAAGATTATGTTAAAGATTATAAAACACTTCTTGGGGAACTTGAGAAATATTCAAAAGTGTTGAGTAAAAAGAAAAAACTTGTAGCATTAACTAAATCCGATCTAATTGAACCGAAAGAATTGAAAAAAATCAGAACAAAAAAAATACCCGGTTATAAGGGAGAGATATTAATTTTTTCTTCCGCTACAAAAGACGGAATTGAAAAAATGCTCGATGTACTATGGAAGGAATTGAACAATTAAGTAATCAAATAAGAAAAATATCCTCGCTAAATTAAAATAATAGAGCAAAAACAAGCATTGCAATGGCTTGAACTTGGAAGGGTGATGCTTTATATTTACACCCCGTTTTACTGCGATTTGGCGAGGTAGCTCAGCTGGTTAGAGCAATGGAATCATAATCCATGTGTCGGGGGTTCGAATCCCTCCCTCGCTACTATTAACAAGGAGTCTATTATGTATACATTACTTATTATGTTTTCAGTCATTATTGCGATTTTACTGATAATTGTTGTTCTACTTCAGTCAAGTAAAGGCGGCGGACTGGCGGGTTCGTTCGGCGGTTCCGGTCAGTTTGGAACAGTCTTCGGCACAAGAAGAACAGCAGATTTTTTAAGCCGTATTACCTGGTGGTTAGGCGGTGCGCTTTTAATTATGGCAGTAGTAATTAACTTATTCTTTTTACCGGGTCAATCAACATCTGCTCAGAAAGAAAGTATCATTCAAGGCGGAGGAAGACAGCAAGTTCCAACTGCACCTGCATTACCGCAGCAGCGATCAAATCAACCGGCTCAAAAATAAATTTTGGATAAAGCCCCGGACACACGGGGCTTTCTTCTCGTAAGTTAATCATGAATACAATTCTTAAATCCGGTCTTATTTATTTTATTTGGTGAAAAATGAAAAATGAATATAAGCCGCCTGTTAAGGCTTACAATAATTTGGAATTCTTAAATTCGGCAGACGGCCGGACAATTAGAATTCTATCAGAATTTTATGAACCTAAAGCACGTTTCAAAAAAAATAAAATTGTTGATACTGTAGTTTTTTTCGGTTCGGCAAGAATAATTTCCCGTCGAGATGCTTTAAAACTTTTAAATCAAGCAAAGAAAGAAAAATCATCTTCCTCGAAGAAAAAATTTGAACATGCACTAAAACTTTTGGAAATGTCTCAGTATTATGAAGACGCAGTAGAACTCTCGAAGAAATTAACGGAATGGTCAATGTCACTTCCTGTAAACGAGAAGAGATTTATTATTTGCAGCGGCGGCGGTCCCGGTATTATGGAAGCCGCAAACAAAGGGGCTAAACTTGCAAACGGTCATTCTATTGGTCTGAACATCAGCATTCCTTTCGAACAGTTTGTTAATAAATACGTAGATCCCGAATTGGCTTTTGAGTTCCATTATTTCTTTATGAGAAAATTTTGGTTTATTTATCTGGCTAAAGTTCTTGTTGCATTCCCAGGCGGATTTGGTACAATGGATGAACTGATGGAAGTAATAACTTTAATCCAAACTAAAAAGGTTACTAAACCACTTAAAGTAATTATTTTCGGTGAGAACTATTGGAAAGAGATTTTAAATTTTGATGCGATGATTGATCACGGAATGATAAGTAAGACAGATATGAAAATTTTTGATTTTTGTACTGCCGTTGATGAAGCGTTTGATAAGATTACTTCACATTTCAAAAAACATTATTTCAATAATCACAAGAATGGTAAATAAGAAAGAACCCCGACTTGGTCGGGGTTCTTTTGTTATGACGATTTTCTATCGCGCATAGCTTGATCTCTTGAAGCTCTTCGCTTTGCCTTAATTCCTTCCATTCTTTTTTCAACGGACGGTTTTACAAAGAAAGTTCTCTTCTTGAATTCTTTTAGAACACCTGAACGTTCATATTTTTTCTTAAAACGCTTTAACGCTTTGTCAATATTCTCGTTCTCTGAAACGGTAATTCCAACCAACTTATATCACCTGCCTTATTGTTGATAAAATTTTTGCAGCGTAAACCTATAAAAATCAGTGCTAAGAATCAAATCAAGTAATTAGATGAATAAAAACCCAACTTCTTTAAGAAGTTGTTTTTTATACAACCTATTTAATCTTCATCCGGAGTTATTACTAAAACCGGGCATTTGGCATATCGGATCACCTTTTCCGCAACACTTCCCATTAAAGTATGTAAAACGCCCGTCCTTCCGTGCGTAGCGATGACAATCAAATCGCCGTTATTTTCTTTGGCATATTTGATGATCTCCTCGTAATCAACTCCATTTCTTAACACCTCGATCACATTTAATGAAAAATCTTCTGCCGCTTCTTTTAGTTGTGCTTTTGCTTCTTCTTCAATTATATGCAGAATTTTTTCTTTAGAATTACCTTGATTACCTGCAGCTGAAAACGGCGGAGTTTTTTCTAAAACATGGATCAAATGAATTGTTGCATCCATTCTTTCCGCAAGATCTTTTGCATAACTAAATGCACTGGCAGAAAGTTTACTTAGATCAGTGGGAACGATAATGTTTTTAATGTTGAACATATTTTTTGCTTGATGAAAAAGATTAGTTGTTAATATTGTGCGATATATATAGAAATATTTTTTCATCCAGTCCAATTGGAAATTTACTGCAGGCAAATCGTTTTCTTAAAAGATCTTTCATGCATTTCTGAATCATATATTCTTTCCGAATAACACAATCATCAGTGATAAGCTTTTTCATGCGACAGCAAATATTCTGATCTTTTAATTCTTCATCTACGTAAGATGTTATTTCTTCTAACAATTCCATTTCTATTAATCAGATTTTTTTGAGGAATTTCTTTTCTTAACGAAACCTTTGTCTTTGGCATAATCGAACAGTTGAACGTAAAGCATTTTGCGCGCACGGTGTAACCGCGATCTAACCGTTCCTACCGGAATATCAACAAAGTCGGCAATCTCTTCGTATGTAAAACCTTCAATATCACTTAAGATTACTACTGTTCTAAAATCTTCGGGTAATTCCGATATCGCTTTAGAGATTTCATCATCAAGCAGATTTGAGAAAGCGTCTTCTTCATAGTGCTGTGTTTCTACTTCATCGGCTTTAATGTTTTCATAAAAATTCTGAATGTCGTCGTAATCAACTTTATTCGGTTCTTTTGTTGTTTTACGGTAGTCGTTAATAAATGAGTTCTTCAATATTCTAAACAGCCATGCTTTACAGTTTGTACCGTTTTCAAATTTATCGAAGAAGCGGAATGCTTTAAGATAAGTTTCTTGAACAAGATCGTCGGCATCATCTTCATCGCCGGTCATCCGTAGAGCGAAGTTATATACCGCATCGAGATGAGGAACGGCTTCTTTTTCAAATTCGGCATAACGCTGCTGAAGTTCTTTATCGCTTAATGTATTTGTTATTGCATGCATTTTGTAGCTTTCTAACAATAAAATCTATTCTTATCATTAAAATAATTAATTAACTCTCTATTTGATAATGAAGTATCTGTTATTTAACCGAATCGTTAATGAATCCATTCTTTACTTCTTTTTTAAGTTGACCATTAAAAAAGATTTTCAGATCGGCCGGTTCATCAATACTAAGTTTATTATCCGGGACTACTTGATAACCGGTGAGATCGTGTTCTTCAATTCCATAAAAAATCGAAAGATCGCCTAAATCGGCAATTTTACTTTTATAATAAAATGATCGCGATTCTTTGCCCCGTTTTTTCTCACGGTTAATTCCGATATCTATCTTAAAATTTCTTCCGTTATAGTTTAATGTTAGATTTCTTAGAAGCAGATCAAAGAGAAGCTCTTCATTCTCGGGAATATCGAAATACTTTTTGTGATCTATATTTTCATAATCTTTTTCGGCGATAGAATTGAAAGCAGAAAGTAAAGCGATGAAATTCAATTTGCGGACGAAGTCTTTTTTGAAATCATTTTTATAAAAGCCGGATTCAATCAAGATAGTGCTAATACCTTTCCTGGTGAAATTATCACCGAACGCCCTCGGTTCAAAATCATCTTTATATCGTGCAATGTTTTGAGGAATGAAAAGAGAAAGAGCTTCATTAATTCTACAAATTACCTGCATACTTTTTTCGCGGATGTAATTTATACTCTTAACGTGATTCATCAGCGGAGCCAAGAGAGAAATTACCGAAGCATTGTTTGTTCTTCCCACTGTATAATAACTGTTTTGATCGTGCAAATTAAAGCCGAACTCGGGCTCGATCTTTTCAGTATAGTCCCAAAGAATTTTTGATTCATAAGATTGTAAACGCAAAGCATCACGGTTGAGATCAATATTAAAAGCATTTTCCCGCGTGAACATTTCTGCACCGTCGGGATTTAACATAGGAATAAAAAGAAATGTGATTTTCTTCAGTAGATTTTTCCGTAAATCATTGAATTGATCTTTGGATGAGAAAAAGTTGAAAAGATCGAACAATGCCGCAGTTGCTGTTGGTTCATCGCCGTGCATTTGCGTCCAGGCTAAAATTTTTGTTTCTCCTTCACCGAATACAACAGAAAATATTTCTTTGCCGTCTATTGATTCACCTAATTTCTCAACACGGAAAAGATTCTTGGTCTGCATTACGCGGATGAGTTCTGTGAGCTGCGAGTGACTTATAAAATCAGAATTAAGCTTTTTCTCACGGTAATTATCGTAATCGTTAAAAAGCGAAGTGAAGAGTTCGTTGGAATTCAAATTATACTCCGTTATTTTTCACTAAGTAAATTTCAACAAGTTTAGCTTTGATTCAAAAATAATTTAAGAAATATTTTAGATACACGGAGGATTTTATGGCAACAGATACATTAAAAATCGGCTCTTTGGCACCGGACTTTAATTTGCCCGCAACTGACGACAAAAAATATTCATTAAACACATTTGCTGATAAGAAAGCGTTTATTATAGTATTCAGTTGTAATCACTGTCCTTATGTGCAGGCTTACGAAGACCGGATAATCGAGATACAAAAAGTTTATTCAAAAGATGTTCAGGTAATTGCAATCAGTTCGAATGAGGATGAAAACTATCCCGAAGATTCATTTGAAAATATGAAAGCACGCGCTGAGATGAAGAAGTTTAATTTTCCGTATCTGCATGATGAGACTCAAAATGTTGCTAAAGCATACGGTGCAACCCACACACCGGAAATATTTCTTTTCGATAAAGAAAGAAAATTAGTCTTTCACGGAAAGATTGATGATAATTGGCAAGAACCGAATGCAGTCCAATCAAAATATTTGCGTAATGCTATTGATGAACTCTTGAGCGGAAAACAAATCTCTGTCCCGGAAACATTTACTATCGGCTGTACGATTAAATGGAGGAGATGAAATTCTAAGTTGTTAATGTTGAGTTATGAGCAACCTCTTTAGTTATTGTTTGTTTTTATAAAAGCTTCTATATTTACATAGGTTTTTTAACCACCCCTCTGGTTTCGACCAAGGGCGCAGAGTCACTTCGGTGACTCTTGCTTTTTTATTTAAGCTTGGGGGGTTAGAGTGCGTACCGTAATTTATATTGATGGATTCAACTTTTATTACCGCTCTGTAAAAAATACTTCATACAAATGGTTGGATTTCAAATCACTTTTTCAAAAACTTCTTAGTACGAATCATCAAATCATAGAAATAAAATATTTCACCACTCTTGTATCTGGTAAACACAATCCGCAAAAACCGTTGAAACAACAAATTTATTTGCGTGCACTAAAAGCTTATATACCTGAAATAAAAATTTTTTATAGACACTTTTTAACACACGAAGTATTTGCGCCATTAGCAGAACCTACTGATGAAATAAAAACAGTTAAGATTATTAAAACGGAAGAAAAAGGTTCAGACGTCAACATTGCTGTGCATTTACTTAATGACGCTTGGTTAAATAACTATGATTGCGCTGTGATTGTTTCTAATGATAGTGATTTAGCAGAGGCGGTAAAACTAGTAAAGAAACAGCACCCAAATAAACTGCTTGGTTTAATAATGCCCGGTAAAGGTCACCCATCTAAAGAATTAATGCGTCATGCTGATTTTATTAAAAGAGTTCGAACCGGAGTTTTAAGTTCATCACAACTTCCAAATCCTATTCCGAATACTAATATTTATAAACCACATGATTGGTAAATCGTTAACAACTTATTCCTTTCGGAAACTTTTACAATCGGTTGTACGATTAAATGGAAGAAATGAAACCAGTTGTTAATTATTAATGTTTAGTTATGAGTTTCGGATTTTGGATTTCGAATTTCGAATTTGATTTTTTATTCTTCTTCCAGAAATGTCATCTGAGGAAAATTGGCTTTAGGATCTTGCTGCAGTGCATGAGAGTGAAGTTGATCAATATGTTTTCTTGCATGGTTTAAGTCGGTGGTGCGAAAAAGAAATAGTACTTCGTTTTGATCATCTGCGTTTTGCCAGAGGTGTTCTAAAAATAATCCTTCCTTAGCATGCTCAGCCGCATCTTTTGTTAGTATATCTTTTATGATTTCCAATTTTACATTTCTAAGTCTTGCTAATACGTGAGCCATTTTGGTTAACTCCTATCAATGTCTTCGGGTTGAATTCTCCGTCGCCCCGCCTGCCGAAGCAATGCGGCGGGCAGGTTGTCCGAAGGATTCCTTCGGAGCGGCGTCATTCCCGCATGCTTTTAGCGCGAATCCATTAGTGGATGCCCGATAAAAACATTCGGGAATGACAAGATACCTCGCTCCACCTTCGGGCGGATTGCGGCGAGGAGGTTCAATTTTTACTTTTGAATATTTCTTCCTTTTTCAATAACTGATGTCCTTCAAAAACAGTGAGAATATCTATTGAGCTTTTTTTAACTAAATAAACTATTCGATAGTTTTTATGTATTAACTCTCTGATGTTTTCAAGAGATAATTCAGGAACTACTCTGCCTTTTTTCGGATTACTAATTAATGTTTCGGCAACAGAAATTAATTTGTCAACGAACTCTACTGCTGCTATAGCATTATCCCGCGAGATAGATTCTTCAATTTCTTGTAATCGAATTAATGCTTCTTTAGTCCATAATAATTTCATCTTTCTTTACCGGATCTTGTCTTACGTAATTCTTTTCTAAGCTGCGAAGTTGATAAGACTTCTCCTTTTTCCGAATCGGATAATCCGCGCGAAATTGAGTCTATGAAAAGTTTTGTTTGTCTCAATTCATCAAATTCTGAAGGAGAAATTAATACTCCGGCGGGTTTACCATTTTGCGTTATAATTAGCGAGTTTCTTTTAAGTTGAATTTCTTTTAGATATTTAGCCAAGTTGGATTTGAACTGACCAACCGGAATTATGTCATTAGAAATAGAAATGCTTTTCATTTGTAGGTCCTTATTTTGTCTTTATTCGGGACTTAATTTAAGCCCGTATTTAGACAATATCAAGAACCTCTTTTAAGCACATAACGGCATTGTTGTTACGTGGCGTTTTTATCTTAATAACCTATTACTTAAGATTTCTTGGATATTTCTTCTGCCGTCAATTACACAATGAATGTATATTAAGTCTTTTTCGATTTCGTAAATTATACGGTAAGGTTTGTAATGGATTTCTATATAATTCTTAATTCCGGTTGGTCTCAATTCTGGCGGAATGTGTCCTCGTTCTGGATATTTCTCTAGTTTAAAACAAGTTTCTTCCAAAACATCTAAAAGCTTATTTGCAGATTGAATACTATCGTTCAAAGCTACGTAGATAAATATCTCTTTAAGGTCTAATTTGGCTCGAGGATCAATAATAACTTTATATTTCATAATTATTGAATAGATTTCAATTCACTTCGAAGATCAGTAAATGTTCCTGGAATTCCTTTAGCTTCTTTGCTCCTATCACGAGTCATTGCAAGTAATTTCAGCATTGCCAAAGTTTCTTGAGTCTTTTCATAAACTTTTATGTCTTGCACAATTACTTTCGCTTCACCATTTTGTGTAATGACAAAAGTTTTTTGGCCCTTATTGATTTCCTCAATTAAATTTGCAGCATTAGCTTTTAGGTAACTAATCGATTTTACAACTTCACTTAATCTCATAACGCAGTCCTTTTTTAGACCAAATATAGTCTATTGCATACATATTTTCAAATTAATTTTAGCCATATAATGACGTTGCCGATAAGCGGCGCCACAAAACAATTTTGTTATCAAGAATTGGTTCTTGACGACCGAGATAAAAGTAAATGCATTTAACTGAAAATCATTTTTACAACGGAAGGATTTTAATAGCAAATTATTTTTGAATCAATGTCAGCCGGGCTATTTCTAACTGTTTATCTCTACCATTAATTTTATCAGCTTCAGTCTGCTCAACAATGATATCCGGAACAATCCCGTTCCATTCAATCAATTTGCCGTCCAATCTTGTAAAATATGAATTCGGCATTTTGATTCGTTTACCGCTTGGCAATGTGTAAATATCATTAGAGCCTCCGCCTCCGCCGGTAGTACTTCCAACAATAGTTACATTTGAAAGCTGGCGCATCAATTCAGGTAATAATTCAGCAGCGCTGAAACTCGAACCGTTCACAAGAATAACAACTTGGTTTGTGTATGTGAAAGATCCACCTGGTTGAATCAGCCACTGTTTAATATGCCCGTCTGCATAAATCATTTTTTCCTGCATCGGTTGTTTGATAAAACGGGATATTACAAAGTCGGAAGTAGTGCCGCTTCCGCCACCGTTATTTCTGACATCTAAGATCAATCCGTTTGTATTCTTCATGTAATCTAAAATGTTATCAAAATTGTTTATCCAGCTTCCTTCCTCAAACGTTGAGAGATAGATATAACCGATATTGTCAAAAATTTCATAACTGATATTATTCTTTCCGGTGAGTTTTAATTGTTTCCCTATATAATTGCTTACAACAATTTGGCTGAATGACTTACGGTCAATATCTCGCGGCCATAAATAAGTTGGAACGGGAAATCCACCTTCTGTATGAATTTCAATGTGACCATCTTTTAATTCGCAGAACAAATCGAAAAGGACATTATAAATTTCATCACCTTTGGAAGCCAGAGCAAACGGTTTATATTTTCTATAAAGACTGTCCCAATCAATATTCTTAAACTGGAAAAACGGGTAGACTTGTTTTGCCGTTTTCCATGCAGATTCAAAATCATTTAGATTTTTATTGATCTCATTATTTTCAATAATCAAATCACTGCATGAAATGGAGAAGAGGAAGCTAAGAACCAATAACAAACCGTTCTTTTTCATTTTAGAAATTCATCATGATTGATAAAAAGAAGTTATCGGAAGAAAATAGAAAAGAATCCCATGCACTGATTCGAACTACATTGAATCTGTAACCGGCACCTGCGGAAAGAAAATCTGAAATTTTATAATTGATACTATATTGAGAGGACAATCTCATTCCGGAAAAAACAGTTAGAAGTTTCATCATACTGTTCTGTTTATCTCTTGGATCAATAAATTTGCCTCCAAGAGAAAGCAGACTTGAAGACAATTCGCCGCTAAGCAGAAAATTATTATTAAGCGGTAAGTTTGCAATTACTTTTGCGCCAAGAGAAAACAAAAATGCCACCGAGTATGCGTCTATTATTGCTGTTCCGCCGCTCGCAATATTTTGACTTCTGAAATGAAGATATAATTCCGGATAGGGACCGAGGAAAAGATTCATCCGTTTTCCAAATAGATCAATACTGCCGATAGGATAACAATAAGCCAGACTTAAATTAAAATCCGTTACTTTGGCAGAAACATTATTGTTTTTTACTTCAGCCCCTGCTATTGCTTCCAACCGTAAATCATATAGATATGATTCATGATACTTTGTCCAACTGATTAAATAGTTGATTGAAGAACCGGAGTATTTTTCATTAGAAATAAATTCATCCTTAACCGCGGAGAAACTTAATCCGCTCTTAATGGATAAACCTTGAATATAATTATTTTGCAGAGTATCACTAACCTGACCGGTTATTACACACGGCAAAAAATTTAGTGAAAGGATTAATACAAGGAATATTTTTTTCATATCTATTTCAAATTATTTTAAATAATTAATTGTATTACTTCTCAGTAAGTTTACCACACAGTACGATCACTTGATAATTATCCAAAGGAACATAAGTTGAATCAGAATCATCTCCACCATCCCAACGACCATGAACAATGCACCAATTACCATCCTTTATTAAAGAAAAAGTAGTTCCGTCAGGACCATCGGCAGAGTATTCATAATTTTGTGACCATCCCTCCTTAGTAAGTAAATTAGAGATTTGATCAATCGGGCTTGGGTTTTCTCTTAACTGACTCCATGTACCGGAAATAAGGAACATACAACCATGAATATACTTGCGTAAGTAGTCATCGTAGAAGCTGCCCTCAATTTTTTCAATGAAAGCCCCCGGCGTGCCAAGTATTTTTGAATAGATAAGCTCACAAACATCTTGTAACGTTTGAGAAAGATCAAAATCCCAGAAGGAATTATTTGAATGTGATTGTCTTGGTAATGGCTTTTCTACAAAATGTAAGTCCACAATTCCTAACTGATTAGAATGATCGCTTAAGATTGGTTGAGACGAAACATCTAAGAAAAATATAAACACTAAAACTAAAACGATGAATTGATTCTTCATATTTATTCCTATGCATTTATAACGGCGTGGCTTTTATGCGGACGCCCTGAAGTTTCCGCTACAAATTATTTGATTAATTGATAATGTAATTCACTAAAGCAAAAACAAAACAACTAAATCAACAATGACAACAAATGTTACGACCGATTACAGCGTTCCGCTTGAGACGCTTGTTGAGACTGTCGATAAACCCAGTTTTAAGAAATTATTATTTTGTTTTTATGCTGAAATTGCATTAATATTTTTAATTTATATACTTTTTCGACAGTCTCGTTAGCTGTTTAATAATTATTAAAAGAAATATTATTTACTAAGAACCATTAACATTGTTTTTTCACCTTTTCGAGATAACATAACTGTATATCCTTCTACTCCCTTCCACGTTATCATGGTTAATCCTAGCATACTATTTTCTGAAAAATTATTTCCATATTTATTAATGAGAACTATTTTAGATATATCAAATAATTTTTGTGCATCGTCTTCGTTTCCTTTCCCATTCGAAATGACTTTCCCATTTTGTTTGCCACCTTTTGTAAACAAATAACCGACTTTTATTGATATTGGATCTAACCAATCATAATATATAATTCCTTTATAATTCATAACATCATTTTCTTCAATCTTTTTGTCAGCAAGTTTTTCCTTAATAGTAGTTGTTGTTTGATCAAATGGATCATTCAAGAAAGTTTCTATTGAAAATTGTGCGAAAAGTTTGATGGATGATACAAGTATTAGAACCATAAATATTTTTAATACTTTCATTTGATCTCCTATGTGAAAAGACAGCTAACGGCGTTGTTTTTAAGCCGCCGCCAAAAGCAACAATGCAGCATTGAAAAGTCAGCGCCAATAATTATTTTTAAATTTGTTTTGTTCACTCCAGTCAAAGAGCAACTTACTTTTTCAGCAGAACTTTTTTACAACACAAATGCCGCAACTTTTAAAGCGGTCAGATGTTATGTTTGAAAAGTCTCATAGATTCGTTTGTTTTGCATCTAACATCATAGGAGACTTATCATGAACAATCTATCATTTAAGAACAACACTTTCTTTGTTGGCATTGATA
>Ga0265292_1000666_pt1 | contig 41714 bp, 45 predicted proteins | sample Munlanlewell296A_FD_189080 | JGI IMG/M metagenome (GOLD analysis project Ga0265292, IMG submission 189080) | Leachate microbial communities from a municipal landfill in Southern Ontario, Canada - Leachate well 296A | ecosystem: Engineered > Solid waste > Landfill > Unclassified | place: Canada... | reverse complement strand
GGCGGCGGTTGGTTCTACGTTGCGTCGTTCCTGCGTGTGTCCGACCGCAACGTCGCCTCGTGGTCTTTCGCTTCTCGCGACGGCAATGTCGGTTTTCGCCCTGCGAGGACACCCTGAATGTATTTCTTTGCTCTTTTACGCTTTTACACTTTTTTTGAAAAGAAAAACGGGAAACAGGAAAAAGAAATATGAAGGAAATGAAAAATGATTAATTTGAGAAAAAAAGGAATTTTTTATCTGATTGAAGGCGAAGAAGCGAGGCGACTTGCGGGGCCGCTTGGTTTGAAACTTCTGGAAAAAAAAGTAACGGAGCCGTCAGGCGAGACGAAAATTTATTTAAGTTGCGGTTTTCCCAAAAGCGGAATGGATAAATATATAGGCAAACTTGTCCGGCTCGGCGAGAACGTGGCGATTGTTGAAAATGGAGAATTGGTGGAGAAGATAGAAATAATGGAGAAGGGGAAAGATGAATAAGCCGGTTCAGATAATTCCTAAGACATATGATTTTATTTTATGGATAATAGAAAAAATCAATAAATTTCCAAGAAGCCAAAAATTTGTTTTAGGCGATAGGATAGAACACTATCTTTTGGATATTTTAGATATGTTGATTGAAGCGCAGTATTCAAAAGAAAAGGTTGCAATTCTTCGTCTGGCAAATTTGAAACTTGAAAAAATCCGTTATCTGATAAGAATTTCAAAAGATCTTCGGTATATAGATTTGAAAGCGTATGAATTTTCTGCAAGTTCAGTAAATGAGATAGGTAAAATGCTTGGCGGCTGGTTGAAGAGTTTAAATGTCTGAGTCCTTCATTCCGGAGTTTTTCAATCTACGGATTGAAAAAGTGTGATTGGTGGGTGTCCAGTTGAGTTTGCCCGTGTCAAACCCCTTTGATTAGAAAGGGTTAGGACCAAAAATGAGTGTGTTCCCATGGAGTATAGTGTAGTTGCCCGCATGAGATGGGCGTGCAGTTGTGAATTGGGGACTATCCCTAATTCATCCAAAACAAGACGTTGGATATATGCAACTGCAACATGGTTAAAAGCACGAAAAAGGCTAAAAACAGGATAAAAAGGCAAACTTGACATTCTGACTGTCGGGCGATGTTGTTAGAAAAATATTAGGCATCCGTGGCGGCGATTGGAACAACGATGCGACGAACCTGCGTGTATCCGACCGCAACAACGCCTCGTGGTCTAACGCTAATCGCAACAACAATGTCGGTTTTCGCCCTGCGAGTACACCTAAAAGGCGGGTGATAAAAATATGGAAAATTCGGTGTTTTCTAAAATCACAGAGTTTAAAAACATTCTTCTTGCCGCCAAGTTAGCACAGAGGAGAAAAAGGGAACATTTTTCCGTATGTAAGTTTAATTTTTATCTTGAAAATGAACTGTTAAAACTGAAAGAAGAAATTATGTCAGGGACATATAAACCGGGAAGTTACCACCATTTTACAATTTATGAACCGAAAATCAGAGATATAGGGGTATCACCCTACAGGGACAGAGTGGTCCACCACATTCTATGTAATGTTCTTGAGCCGATAGTTGATAGAAGATTCATCTATGATTCATATGCCTGCAGGAAAAATAAAGGCACGCACAAAGCCCTTGACAGGTGCGAAAAGTTTATAAAAAGAATCTGCCGGCTCAATTTTGCTTCGGCATATCTTCTGCAATGCGATATAAAGAAATTTTTTCCTTCCATAGACAGGGATATTATGTATAAACTCTGCCGGAAACATATAGAAGATGAAAATATCTTGCAGTTGATTAAGTTGATAATAAATGCCAATGATAACAAACAAACCGGACTGCCGATAGGAAACTTAACAAGCCAGTTTTTTGCCAACATTTATCTCAATGAATTGGACCACCATATTAAACATAACTTGCGGGAAAAATATTACTTACGATATATGGATGATTTTTTGATATTCGGGAATGACAAAAAACATCTCTGGGAGGTAAGAGAAAGTATAAATAAATTCCTTGCCGAGAAATTAAAACTGGAATTACACCCGAAGAAATCAACGGTATATCCCGTTAAATGCGGCGTAAGTTTTTTGGGCTGGCGGCTTTTGCCCGGGGAGGTTGTCATTACGAGGGACGAAGTCCCGAAGCAATCTCATATTACCGTATCCCGGAGATTGAAAAGAAAAAACATTGTTAATTTCGTAAGAAGGATAAGGCAAAAATCCCAAGAGGATGTTCCGCTGGCAGAAATTACCAATTCAATCCGATGCTGGGTGGCTCATTGCGAACACGGAGATACTTATAATTTGAGAAAAAAAGTTTTTTCGGGGTTATATCTATGAAAAATTTGGCACGAAGTGTCATCCCGTGCTTGACACGGAATCTAATTTTAACCTTTAACCTTTTATCCCTCGCAAAACTCGGGACGAAGTGCATCCCGCGTACTTTTTGTGCGGGACTCATTTTACTCGCGGAGTTTATCCCGCTCTTTGCGGGACTTTTAACCTGCCTTTATGGTTCTGCTCCATATGCCGGCGGCACAGGCGATGGCTGGACTGTTTCGCAAGGACAATACGATACTACTTTACCTGCAACTCATGTCGTCTACATAGGAAGTCCCGGCGATGGCTGGGCTTTTTGTAGTTTTTCTTATGTAAATTATTCGCCCGCTGCACCCACATTGCTTGGTCAGAGACGGTCCGATGATAACTCTCCGATAACTTTCGGGAATTGGACAAATAATTTAACGCCACGGGCAACCTTTTATCTGTCCGACCCGGATGCCGCCGACACTGTAAAATACCAGATACAATGTTCAAGCGAAGCAAGCTTCGCAACTACAACAATTAACTACACTTCTTCTTTAATTTCCCAGGGCGTAACTTTTTATGTTATGACCGGACTTACCAGCGGGACATCATACTATTGGCGGGTAAAATGTATTGATAATTCTTCTGCTGAAAGCGGTTGGGCGACCGCGAATGCAGGAGCCATTGCGGTAAAAATAGACACTGAACCGCCGACGAACGTTAGCATTTCATCCTGTTCCGCCGGTTCATATTCACAGATAACGGTGTATTTTACAGCCAATGATACCGGATCCGGATTGGCCGGCAGTCCGTATTATGTAGAGATGTCAACGGCGTCCAATTTCGGCGGTGATGTAACCAACTCCGGCTGGATTTCCCAGACAAGTTATGTATTCAACAATTTAAATAGAAATAAGAAATATTATTTCAGATTGACAGCGAAAGACAACGCCGGAAACGTTTCCGACCCGTCGTCGGTTGTCAACTGGCAGACAAAACCCGGCACGTATCAGGAAAAGATAACGACCCGCACGGGCCCGAACAGTTTCGGATTCTTCGGAGACGGTTTGTGGGAGTGGGAAGTGGCTGCGAAGGGCGGGCAGTTAATCACAGTAACCGCATACATAAGATACAACGCAAGTTACGGAGCGGCTGCGAAACCCAAACTTACGCTTTACAATCTGGGAGTGAACAGCAATGCAACGATGATTGCATCTGCGGATACGTGGGAACAGTTGCAGGTTTCCGGCACACCGAACAGGAACGGAGTGCTCAAACTGAAGATAGAGGGCTATTCAACAGTCCCCGGAGCAAAGATGTTCGTTGACGACATACAGGTGAGCCAGTGATTAAAATCCGTAAAACGTGAAAGGTGAAAGGTGAATAGTAAAGAAGAAAAATAAAACACTTCACGCTTTACGCTTCACGAAAAAAAGGGGGTGATGAAAAATGGCAAGAAAATCCAGGTCAATCGGCGATGAAATTTCAAGGTTCAAAGTTATGTTGGGCGGTCTGAAAAACAATTCCGCTGATTTTTCGTTTCTGAAAGATGAACTGAAAACAACTGAGACAAATATCTCAAAACTTGAAACCGAGAACAGCAAGCAGGAGAAACTGAAAGCGGACTTAAAATCGCAGACCGAGGCGGTGAATACTTTATTGAATGGTTTGCAGAAAAGTTATGCTTCATATGTTCGGTATGTGAATGGAAAATACGGTCCGAAGGCAGCCAAACTGCGTGAGTTTATCCCGCAAGTTGAAGGCGAAGTGAAGTCAACAAAACCGAAAGGATAGATGCTTTGCTAACACTCAACATGACCGTCATTCTGAGTCCCGCTATTTGCGGGATAAACTCCGCGAAGAATCTCAAAAGGTGAATGACTTGAACACAAAGGCAACTGCCTTTGTGTTCCGGGTAAATGCCTTTGAACGCGGGGTCATTACCTTTAACTACGAGGTCAATGCCTTTGACTTCAAGGCAACTGTCTTAGCATTTATGGTATGTGCCTTTAATTCTGAGGCAAATGCCTTTTGAAATTGTTGTAGTTGCCGAGATTGCCCCTGAAGGGACTCCCTTCGGTCGCTCGGCGATAAGCCAACCAAGGTTGGCGACTACATCTACATCAGCAGACCAAGGGTCTGCAACTACACAAAAAAGCGGCTTGTTATCACAGGCCGCTTTTTTGTGTATCCAAATTTGTCCTGAACTTGATTCAGGATAAGACAGCTTTGGGCGAGTTTCCGAAGATGGTTTTGATTTAGACTTTTGAATTGATTTGTTTAATTTCTGTCGTCAGACCTGCCTGACGGTAGGCAGGCCCATTTTATTCAGCAATTCAATGAATGGGTCCGGGTTTAATTCTTCAACGTTGACCATGGTTTTTGGGTCCCACACGCCTTTTGACACAAGCATTGCCGCCGCTACCGGCGGTACGCCTGCGGTATAACTAATCGCCTGAGATTCCACCTCATTGTAGCATTCTTTGTGGTCGCAAACATTGTAAATAAAAATCTCTTTGTCCTTGCCGTCTTTTTTTCCGCGTATGAGATTACCGATGCAGGTTTTACCGGTGTAATTCGGTGCCAGCGATTTAGGGTCGGGAAGTACCGCCTTTACGAGTTTTAACGGCACCACCTCCAGTCCTTCCGCCGTCCTGACCGGTTTTTCCGAAAGCAGTCCGATGTTTTTCAGCACGGTGAAGCAATTGATATAGTGCTCGCTGAATCCCATCCAGAACCGGATGCTGTTTGCGTCTATGTTTTTTGAGAGAGAATGCAGTTCGTCGTGACCGGTCAGATAGACAGTTTGGAATCCTACAACCGGGAAATCATATTTTTTTTTAACTTTGTGAACTTCCTCTTCAACCCATTTTCTGTCTATCCATGTCCACACTTTTTTGAATTCCCTGAAATTTATTTCCGGGTCAAAGTTGGTTGCAAAATACTTGCCGTGCTCACCCGCGTTAACATCCATAATATCTATCGTGTCAATTTTATCAAAATAATGTTTCACCGCAATGGCGCAGTAGGCATTGACAACGCCGGGGTCAAACCCGACGCCAAGTATAGCCGTCACACCTTTTTGTTTGCACCGGTCTTTTCTTTTCCATTCGTAATTGGCATACCACGGCGGATTTTCACAGACCTTGTCCGGTTCCTCGTGAATTGCAGTATCCATATATGCCGTCCCGGTTTCAAGACATGCTTCAAGGACCGACATATTGACAAACGAAGCGCCCAGGTTTATCACAATAGATGAGCCGGTTTCTTTTATAATTTTCACGGTTGCCGGAATGTCCAGAGCGTTAAGTTGTCTTGAATAAATTTTTTTTGTTTTGTCTTTGAGGGAGTTTTTTCGTTGCACGCTTTTTATGATATTTTCTATCTTGGACAGCGTTCTGGATGCGATGCAAATATCTCCGAGGATGTCGTTGTTTTGAGCACACTTATGCGCCGCCACATGACTGACAGCACCTGCGCCGATGATCAAAACATTTCTTTTCATTAAAACCAGTCCTCCTTTTTTAATTTTAACCACAGATAAACCCCCGATAGAACCATTCGGGGGCAGGCTCCGATTTACGCAGATAAAAAATTGCAAATCATTTTTATTCTTTTGAATTTATCTGTGTTCATCTGCGTTCACCTGCCTGCCGGCAGGCAGGTCTGTGATTACAAGGTATTTTTGAAATCATTATAGTTAAACCGGCGGACTACATTATAAGACCCGTCCAATCTTTTTATGACGATGGAAGGCATTTGAAGTCCGTTGAACCAGTTTTTTTTCACCATTGAATAGCCCGCCGCATCCGCAATTTTAATAGTGTCTCCGACTTTAAGATGAGATTTAAATTGATATGTCCCGAACACATCGCCCGCAAGACACGACCGCCCTGCAATCATATATTTAAATTGCCCTTGTCCTGCGACTTCCATTTTTGCAGGTGTTCTGTAAATCAATAAATCCAGCATATGCGCTTCCGTGGAAGCATCAATTATAGCGACATCAATTTCATTATGAACGATATCCAGCACTTTTGTTACCAGTTCCGCCGACTGTGTAACGGCTGTTTCGCCCGGTTCTAGATAAACCTGAACCCCAAATTTTTTGCCGAACTCTTTTAATTTTTTGCAAAACTTTTCCAGCGGATAACTGTCTTTCGTAAAATAAATCCCTCCGCCGAGAGATACCCATACCAGTTTTTTAAGCAAGTCCCCGTAATTATCTCCGATGAAATCCAGCGCGGACGAAAAATTTTCAAAGTCATCATTTTCGCAGTTGAAATGAAACATAACACCGCTAATCATCGGCATTATTTTTAGGAGCGATTTTTTATCCGTTTCGCCGAGCCGTGAATATCTCCGCGCGGGGTCTGCCAAATCAAAACGGGAACAACTTATTTTTGGATTTATCCTTATTCCGACTTTAAGACCACGGACATCCCCGTAAAACATTTTTAATTGAGATACCGAATTAAAAATAATTTTGTCTGCATATCTTCTAACTTCTTTTATGTCCTCATAAGAGAAAGCCACGCAGTAAGCATGAACTTCTTTTCCGAATTTTTCCCGCCCGAGACGCGATTCATACAAAGAACTGCTCGTTGTCCCATCCATGTATTTTCTCATCAGATTGAAAACACCCCATGTGGAAAAACATTTCAACGCAAGCACGACCTTCGCACCGGAGTTTTCCCTGACATAAGATATTCTTTTCAGATTTTTTAACAATTTTTTTTCGGAAATTAAATAGTAAGGCGTTTTCAAAACCATAATTTTAATTTTCTGACGGGATTAACAGGATTTTTAATTCTTTGTTTTATCCTGTAAATCCTGTCAAATGCTTTTTATTGTAATCAGTTTATAAAAAAAATTCTTTTATGTCAACCCCATTAGATATGAAATTATCTAACGGGGTCAATAGACCGGTAAAATTAGGATTATCTTCGTTTACGGCGAGTATGGTAATAACTTCGGCTGCCCTGATAGTTTTTCTTGGGGATTTGTCGTAAAGATGCCTGCTGAAGATTGTAGAATGTTTCCTTTGGCATTGCAGGATGTTCGGATATTGTAATGCTCATTCTGATAATTTTTTCAATACTGTGAACATCGCTTCCCTGGTCGGGTGTTGCAAGTGAAATGGCATGTCCGACCTGTCCCGCCCTTCCTGTGCGTCCTATCCGGTGAACATAATTTTCCGGGTCATCGGGCAGGTCATAGTTAAGAACAAGTTCAATGCCGACGACATCAATGCCCCGTGCCGCGATATCCGTTGCGCAAAGTATGCGGTACTTTCCTGATTTAAATCCTTCCAACGCTTCTTTTCTCTGCCCGAGCGAACGGTCGGCGTGAATTTCAGCTACGGTGTGCCCCATACCCCGTATAAGCCGTGTGATTTTAGATGCTCCTCTTTTTGTCCGCGTGAACAAAAGAACCGTTCCGGTGTGTTTTTTAAGGAGTTCTGCTAATAATTTTCCTTTCAGGTCGCGGTTGACGACGAATATTTCCTGCGAGATGCCTTCTGCCATCGTGCCGCTTGGAGCAATTTCCGTGCGTACCGGAAGTTTCATATAATAGGAAGCGATGCTCATTATTTTACCCGGTATGGTTGCTGAGAATAGCATTGTCTGACGGTCTTTCGGCACAAGCCGCAATATCTTTTCAATTTGCGGGGCAAAACCCATATCAAGCATGCGGTCGGCTTCGTCAAGAACAAGGACATGGACATCGTCCATGCGTACCTGTTTCTGTCCGATAAGATCTATCAGCCGTCCGGGTGTGGCGACGATAATGCGCGGGTTCTTTCTTAAAGAATTTATCTGCTTTCCCATGGATTCGCCGCCGATGAGGACTGCCGTTTCCATACCGAAAGCCCGGGTAAATTGTTTAAGTGCATCGTTGACCTGGATAGCGAGTTCACGGGTAGGAACCAGTATCAGTCCTTTGCCCTTTTTTTGGGCCAGCCGCTGTATCATCGGGATTCCGAAAGCAATCGTCTTGCCGGTACCTGTCTGAGCGATTCCTATGATATCTTTGCCTTCAATCGCTATCGGTATTGCCTTGTATTGTATCGGGGTCGGTATCTTGAAACCTAATTTGTCAAGTACTTTAAGCGGTCCTGGTGCTATGCCGAGCCCGTAGAAACTATCGTGAGTTATATTTGTCATAACTATATTATATAATTTTATTTGCGGTAAGTCAAGTTTTTTTTTCATGTTTTTTTTCTTGCAATTTTTGTGAAAAATATGTAAAATCAAAAATGTCCAAAAAAATCCGTAAACACAGATGGGCACAGATTCACATATTAAAAAAATATTTTTTTCTGAAACACTTGATTTTTAATTATAAAAAAGATATAATTTACAATAAAGGCAATTGAAAATTGAAAATTAAGAATTATGGATTTTAACATTTACAATTCTCAACTCTTAATTCTCAATTTGTAATTGATGTTATGATATTTATGGAAAAAAGAGAAATGAAAGAATTAAAAATAGGTGATTTAACGGCAAAACTGCCGATAATTCAGGGTGGAATGGGAGTTGCGATTTCATTATCCGGTCTTGCGGCGGCAGTTGCAAACGAGGGCGGTATCGGTGTGATTGCTACCGTCGGTATGAATATGTTTGAGGAGGATTTTTCCAAGGATTACTTAGGGTCAAATATCAGAGCATTAAGAAAAGAAATAAGGAAAGCAAGAGAGTTATCAAAGGGAATTATTGCCGTAAATATAATGGTTGCGCTGACGAATTATGCCGATATGGTTACGACCTCAATAGAGGAAGGTATTGACATAATTATTTCCGGAGCCGGGCTTCCGCTGAATCTTCCCGCATTCTTAAAAGGAAAAAAAGGTCCTAAACTGGTCCCGATTGTTTCATCCGGCCGCGCGGCAAACCTAATTTGCAAGAGATGGATTGAAAAATATAATTATCTACCGGATGCCGTGATTGTTGAAGGTCCGCTCGCCGGAGGCCATCTCGGTTTTAAGATTGAACAGATTGCCAATCCGGATTATATATTAGAGAAATTAATCTTAGATGTAATCAAAGAAGTAAAACTTTTTGAGGATAAATATAAAAAGAATATTCCTGTAATCGCTGCCGGAGGGATTTATACGGGTGCGGATATCCGTAAATTTTTGCAATTGGGCGCTTCGGGTGTGCAGATGGCGACCAGATTTGTTACGACTTATGAATGTGATGCGTCCGAAAAATTTAAGCAGGCATATATTGATTCAAAAAAAGAAGACATCGTGATAATTAAAAGTCCCGTCGGTATGCCTGGCCGTGCGATAAGAAATAAATTTATTGACGATGTAAATAAAGGCGAGAAGAAACCGTTCAAATGTCCTTTTCATTGTATCATCACCTGTGATTGCATAAACACGCCGTATTGCATTGCCTTCGCTCTGATAAACGCGCAGAAAGGGATTTTAGATCACGGTTTTGTTTTTTGCGGAGAGAATGCATACAGGACAAACGAGATTATTTCCGTAAAGGAACTGGTGGGAAAACTTAAAGATGAATATGAAAAAGCAACCACAGATGAACGCAGATAGACACAGATAAATTCAAAAGAATAAAAATGATTTGCAGTTTTTAATCTGCGGAAATCGGAGCCTGCCCCTGAGTGGTTCTATCGGGGGTTTATCTGCGGTTACAAATTGTAGAACTATATATTAAATCTAATTTCTATTATGTCGCCGTCCTTTATAATATAATCCCTGTCCACCAGTTTAACAAATCCCTTGCCTTTTGCATCGTTCATATTGTGACATTTCATAAAATCTTCAAAACTTACAATATCCGCTTTGATGAATCCTCGTGCAAGGTCGGTATGAATTTTACCGGCGCAGGTAACGATATCCGAACCCGCATTTACCGGCCAGGCGTGGACTTCATCCTTGCCTGCCGTATAAAAAAATATAATGCGGGATTTTTCGAGAACTTTTTTGATTATTTCATTTATTTCTAATTCGTCGTCAATAATTACTACGGGTTTTGCGCTTAAAGGCGAGAGTGTTTTGAGATATTTTTGTTCGTTTTCGCTGAACTCTGCTTCGCATAATGGCGTTTCTTTTTCAAGATAAGACAGACATTTTTTTAGGAACTCTTTTTCGCCGGTATCGTCTGTATTTAATACTCGCGCTTCGCATTTTTCCATATCAAGTATCAGCAAGTCAAGTATATTTTTTTTCGCGAATACAATTGTATCTGCTTGAACAAGCTGGTCTTTTGTAAATTCAACGAAAAACGGGGACACTTTATCCGGTTCGCATTTTTTTTCAAGCGCAATTAATTTCTCATCACTGTATTTTATTTTGCCTTCCGGTAGTTCTATATCGGTAAAACCTATTTTCACAGTACCTCCGTTGTAACGCGTTGATTATACCATTATATTTTGTTCCGGTCAAGAGATAATTTATCTTTGTCCGTTGATATTTTCTTGAAATTATGTAAAATCAACAATAGAGAAAAAATATGTCAAACAAAAATTTTATACCTACAACTTTAGATGAAGTTAAAAATCTCGGATGGGAGAAGTTAGATATTATTCTCGTTACGGGCGATACCTACATTGACAGCCCTCATACCGGAATTGCCGTCATCGGAAAACTACTTAGTAAAGCCGGCTACAAAGTCGGCATTATCGCACAGCCGGATGTCGCAACCGATTCGGATATAAAACGGTTAGGTGAGCCGTCGCTTTTTTGGGGCGTTACTTCGGGTTGCGTTGATTCTATGGTTGCAAATTATACCGCCACTAAAAAAAGAAGAAAGCAGGATGATTTTACGCCTGGAGGCGTTAATAACAAAAGACCTGACAGAGCCGTCCTCGCTTATTCAAATTTAATCAGAAGATTTTTTAAGTCAACAAAGCCCATTGTGCTCGGCGGAATTGAGGCGAGTTTAAGAAGAGTGCCTCACTATGATTACTGGGACAATGAAATAAGAAGGTCAATCTTGTTTGATGCTAAAGCGGATTTATTGGTCTACGGTATGGGCGAAAAAGCCGTTTTGGAACTTGCCGAAAAACTGAAAAATAATGAATCCACCGCTCATATCCGCGGAATCTGTTATATTTCCGACTCTGCAAAAGACGGATATGATTTACTGCCTTCTTACGAGGATGTAAAAATTGACAAACAAAAATTTACTGAAATGTTCCGGACAGTTTATTCCAACAATGACCCGTTGACTGCAAAGGGTTTATGCCAGAAGCAGGACACGAGGTATCTTGTTCAAAACCCGCCGCAAAATAATATAACCTCGCAAGAATTGGATGAAATATACAATATGGATTTTGAGCGGGATGTCCATCCTTACTATAAAAAAAACGGAGCGGTCCGTGCGTTGGAGACAATAAGGTTTTCAATTACTACCCACAGGGGCTGTTACGGGGAGTGTAATTTCTGCTCTATCGCCGTTCATCAAGGGACTACTGTTGTGTCCAGAACCGAGAAGTCAATTTTAGATGAAGCGAAAAAAATTACCGAACTGCCCGACTTCAAAGGCTCTATTTCAGATGTGGGCGGTCCGACTGCAAATATGTACGGGACAGAATGTGCCCGTAGTGAAAAAATAAATCAGGGACATTGTAAAAATAAAAAATGTGTTTATCCGAAAATATGCGAAGAGTTGAATTTTAGTCATAAAAAGCAGTTGGAACTTTTGGTAAAATTAAAAGCATTGCCCGGTGTGAAAAAGGTCTTTGTGGCATCCGGTGTCCGGCACGACCTTGTACTTGAAGATAAAAAATACGGTCACGCTTATTTGAAGGAACTTGTTTTACATCATATTTCAGGGCAGTTAAAAATAGCGCCCGAGCACTCCTGCGAGGTTATATTAAAAAGGATGGGAAAGACGGATAAAAACTATCTGAAAGATTTTAAAAAATTGTTTGACGACCTTAATAAACAGTACGGAAAAAATCAGTTCCTGACATATTATTTTATCGCGGCGCATCCGGGTTGCGGGATTGAGGAGATGAAAAAATTAAAGCAATTTGCGATAAGAGAGTTAAAATTAATTCCGGAGCAACTGCAGATATTTACTCCGACACCGTCAACATATTCAACGCTGATGTATTATACCGAGCAGGACCCGAATACGTGCGAGAATGTTTTTGTGGAAAAAGACATAAACAAAAAAGCCGCCCAGAAAGAAATCATATTGTTTTCAATAAATAAAAAGAAAGCACAGATGACAACAAGGTTGTCATTGCGAATCCCGCCAAAGCGGGACCCTGCTCCGTGAAGCAATCCCAGATTAAAAGCCGCGTCACCGAATCTTCACTTGAAAATCCGATAAAAAAATTGTAGAATAAAATTATTATGAAAAAAAATATGATTCAAAGAGCGAAGGCATCCGGTGTTATAGAAAAAGATTACAAAGTATTGCTTAATGATATAAAAAGGGAATAATTGGGACGGGGGTAATTAAAAATCTCTACTTAAAAGCACTTACCGGAGTATTGACAAACCTTATTTTGTTTGATACCCTACCTTAAAATAAAAAAATTCACAACAATCATTTTCTACTTGACAAAAGTATATTTTTGAGATATACTTAGTTTTATGAGGGTACTATCTGAACCCATTACTTTTGATTGGGACAAAGGCAACATTGAAAAAAACTTGGTTAAACATAACGTAACAAACAAAGAGGCAGAGGAAGTATTTAGTAATGAGCCATCGTTCATTTTTAAGGACGAGACCCACTCTGTCAGCGAAAAAAGGTATATGATTTGGGGGACAACAAGGGTTGGAAGAAAGTTGTCTATAGTATTTATCATCAGAGCCAAAAAGGTACGAGTGATATCAGCAAGAGATCTACACGCAAAAGAAAGGAGGGAATATGAGAAAAAGATTAAAACCGATACCGAAGTTTAAAAATGAAGATGAAGAAAGAAACTTTTGGGCAAGCGCCGACACTTCTAAGTATTTTGATTGGTCAAAAGCCGAGCGCGTTATTTTTCCGAATCTGAAACCTACTACAGAATCTATCTCATTGAGAATGCCCGAATATCTGCTGGCAAGGATAAGGGCGCTAGCAACATCCAGAGATGTTCCTTACCAATCCTTGATAAAAATGTTTCTTTCAGAACGGGTAAGACAGGAATTACGAAGGACTTGACACCGGTATGTGTTTCTGAAAAAACAAAAGTAGCAAGATATATCAATAAAATATGAATATAATTTTAAAATAGAAATAATCAGCCAAGCGGCAATTAAAAATTCCTGCTGAAAAGGTGGGGATTTTTTTTATTGTGTTTTTCGGGAAATTTTGTAAAATGAAACTACCGAAAACCAATTTATTTGAAATAAATCAATCGCAACTGATTTCTCCACATTTGAACATTTTTGACAGTAATCATTTTGAAGTGATTTTGCCAGATTATCTTTAGAATCTTGAGTTTAAATACATGAAAAAAATAGTTGTTATTATGATATTGTTGGGTTTTTCAACAATATCATAATTATTTTATGAAGGATATACAAAAATATCTTGAGAAAATCAATCCGCCGAAAAACCGCCAAATTTTTGAAAAATTTATTTTTGGTCTTGACGACGGACAAATTTCAGCGGTTTTTCATAATCACGAAGAAGACGGTCATTTGTCGCTCCTTTCCGGTCCCGGCACGGGAAAAACCCGCATTTTGATTCTCCGCATTCTATATCTTATTCTTGCCGGCGTCCCGCCACGGAACATTTTTGCCGTAACATTCACAGAAAAATCCGCCTCGGAAATAAAAAAACAGGTGCTCTCTCTGCTTGAAGAAGTTGCTGTTTCAGGAGGAGTTATCCCGAATATAGATTCAACGTTGAAAGAAAATCGTCTGTCTTACTATGAAAAACAGATGCTGGTTTCTACGTTTCACGCCGTCGGATTAAAACTGTTGTTAAAATTTATGCATCCGGCCGCCGCGTCTGCCTTGAATATCAATGCTTCTCTCCCGCCCGAATTTCCCAAAAACGGAAAAGTTATAAGCGGTCTATCGGCTAAAGAGTTTTTAAGACAGGTTGCGGAAAAATCAAAACTTCCTGCCGATGATATTTTTCTTGAGCTCGCCAAAAATTATGTCCATATCCAAAAATCTTTTCTGAAAAAGCCGGCGGAGTCATCGTTGTCCTCTTCAGGTCTCGAAAGGTTTTACGCCGAGTATGTTAAATTACAAAAAGACACCGGTTTCGTTGATTTCCAGGATGCGGTAAATTTACCGATAGAACTTTTTGAGAAAAACGATGTTTTGCGCAAAAATTATTTTAACCAGACGGAATATATACTTGTAGACGAGTTCCAGGAAATAAGCATTGCGGAACTTAGATTTTTGGAAATTATTGCAGATAACGAAAAAAAATTATTTATAACCGGCGACGATGACCAGACCATTTATTCGTGGCAGGGCGCTGTTCCGGAAAATTTCGGCAGGTTTTTGGACAGGTACGCAGATAAATGCAAACTTTTGAAGTTGGAAAAAAATTACCGTTCTACATCTGAAATAGTTCGTCTTGCAAACGGTATTTTTAAAGATAAGCCGAAAAAAAACAGGAAAACGCTTGTGTCCGCAAGAGATACCCGCGGCGAAAAAACGGTTGTCTATGAAGCGGAAGACGATGTGAATGAAGCGGCATTTATCGCCAGCGAAATACAAAGTTTGCTGAAGACCGGCGAAATAAAATCGCTTGGCGATGTCGCAGTTTTGACGCGGCTTACGGCTCAGTTTCCCCGCATACAAAATATCTTTGAAAAAATGGGACTCAAAACAACGGTGATGAGCGTCTCAAAATATTGGAATAAGGAAGAAATTTCCGTTATAATTTCGCTTTTGTCGTTGGCGGATTTTTTATTTTCAAGGACTGAAAAATCGGGACAATCGCCCAAAGAAATACAAATCGCTGCCGAAATTATTTTTAACGTGTTTCCGTTCCGCCGGCCGACCGACCTTCCGGGTTATTATTTGAATCAAAAATTCAACATAAATTTCCCGTCGGTAGATATTTTTATGTCCGAAGACAAGGCAGCCATGTTTTTTCAAAATATCCGCGAACCGGACAAAGCCAAAGCGATGGTAGATTTTTTTAAAAATCCGGCTCGGCATCAAACTGAAAAACTTTCTGATTTTTGCCGGAAGATGATGATGGTGCACGGTTACGCCAAAAAAACGTTTCAACCGTCAGAGATTAAAAACCTCAGGGATTTTATGGCGATGTTAGACAGGTTTGAGTTGTCAACTGAGCCGCTCCCTATTGTTGCGAAATTGCGTGCATTCCTCAACCATTTAGTGCTGCTTCAAAATCCGCCGCAGTCAATAGAGCGGGATCCGGAGGGCGAAAATGCGGTGAAATTGGCGACAGTTCACAGGGCAAAAGGTCTGGAGTTCCCTGTGGTATTCGTAGCGGGGCTTGAAAACGGTATTTTCCCGTTTAAGCATTACTCGGAAGCCCAAATGGATAAATCGGAAATTGAAAAAAGGACCGACGAGGAAAAACGGCTTTTTTATGTGTCGGTCACCCGTGCTCAAAACCGGCTTTATATGACATATGCAAGGAAACGGATACTTAATCATCAGGAGTTAGCGCTTCCACCGTCCGGATATTTGGAATTTTTAGAGCCGGATGCGGTAGTTAGAAAAAGTTTTAGCAGCGGCCGGCCCGTCGAGCCCGGTGTTTTTTTTCATTTCAAAGAATTTGTATCGCGTCAAATAGGAAATATTGCAACCTTTTTAGTTTTGGCTGCCGTCTTGTTTTTGTATATTACAAAACCGAAAGAGGAAATTTCCCGGATGACAAATCCTGCGTCTGTTTTGCGGGGGTTGAAATCCGGAGCGACAAACTTTTTTGCGATTCAAAAATCTAAAACCGTGTCAAAAGAAGAGAAACGGCTGAAATTTCCGGACGAAGGCATAAAGACGCCCCGGGCTTTATGGCTTTACAACCGCGGTTTTAGTATCCTTCCGATGCCGTCGTGGGTGTTGAATCTGCCGACCTATTATGACTCTGAAAAATCCAAGTATGTAGGGACGTATAATTCGTCCGGTAAAATCACAAAACTTTATCCTATTAAGACGGCAAAACTGCTTTATAAAATAGACCCTGAACTTCTCGGAAACATTCCCGCACCGGACGAACTTTTCGAGAGCCAGGATATTTTTTTGGATAATTACATCAAAGGTAAAAAAGGATTTTTAACCGTCGTAAAATCCGCCGCCCGTCTTGAATATATTTACACAGCCGAAAATCCTCAAAAGTAATTTCCTGTTTCAGAATTTAGGGATTTTTTTATTGTGTTTTTGAGGAAATTTTGTAAAATGAAACTACTAAAAGTCAATTTATCGGCTGCAACGGATAACCCTATCTTTCAATATTTTTGACAGTTATATTTTTAAAGCAATTTTGCAAGATTATCTTTTTTAATCTGTAGTTAATACCGCAATAAAACATATAAAATATAGTGAGTGGAGTTGTATGGTGAGGTCGCTGAGGCGACCAAATGGAGGGGAGATTATGGATTGGAATGTTGTTTTTGTAGAGCCGGTTAAGATGATGTTGGGTAAGTTTGCCCAATTTGTTCCGACTTTTATGGGCTTCTTGTTAATTCTGCTCGTCGGATGGCTGTTAGCGGTTGTTCTGAAAAAAGTTCTTGTTAAGGTTTTGGTTTTTTTGAAAGTTGATATGCTTTCCGGAAAAATTAATCTTTCTCAGCTCCTTGAAAAGGGCGGCATAAGACACACTCTTTCGGAAATAATAGGGATTATTTTTTATTGGATAATTATTTTTGTGGCGATAGCGACAGCCATAAACGCACTGGGGCTTACTTCGGTCAGTACGGTTATGGACCGCATCATACTTTATGTCCCTAATGTAGTCATCGCGCTTTTCATTTTGATTTTCGGATTATTTCTATCTTCGTTTTTAAGTTCCGTAATCGTCACTATGTCCGTGAATGCCGGAATTTCACATGCAAATATTCTCGGTAAAGTCGTATCAGTGATAGTAATCGTATTTTCCGCAATGATTGCGCTTGAGCAATTAAACATTGCAGCCGCGATAATCAACGCCGTCATCACGATAATATTTGCTTCAATGGGGCTTGCTTTTGCGATTGCTTTCGGACTCGGTTCAAAAGACCTCGCCGCCAAAATAATATCCGATATAGTTGATGCGTTTAAGAAAAAATAGTGTCTGTATAAATTATGCCAAAAAAATTGTATCTCGTAGTAAGCGATTGCCCGCAGTCGGGAAAAACCACAGTGTCAACGTTTATAGCATCGTACAGAAAATGCGAGAGGATGTCTTCTTCCGACGCAATTTTAAGCAGGGTTTCTAAATTAACGGGTATTACCGTAGAGGAAATAAAAAAGCATCGTTTTTCCGACCATAATTTCTGCCGCGCCGAACTTATAGCGGAAGGCAACAAAATGGCAGATAGCGGTTATCCGCCCGGTGTCGCCTGTCTGGATATGCTCCCTGCCGACGGCGATGTCGTCATTGACGGTATTCGGCGTGCATGGGAATTGGACGAAACTATTAACCGTGCAAAGAAGATGGGTTTTGACGTTTTTGTCATAGGCGTCACCCGCCCTACCGTCATAACAACACAGGACAATACCGAATCGGAACTTTTTGATTTTATTGATTACAAAATTGTCAACGATAAGGGATTAAAGGAACTTGAAAAAAAAGTTTTGGAAATTCTTCAGGAAACGGAGGAAAAATGAAAAGAAAAATTATTAAAATTGACGAGGAAAAATGTAACGGTTGTGGTTTGTGCGCAAACGCCTGCCCGGAGGGTGCCATAAAAATAATAGACGGTAAAGCGAAATTAGTCGGTGATTTGTTGTGCGACGGTCTGGGTGCGTGTATCGGCAACTGCCCTGAGGATGCAATAACCATAGAAGAGAGAGATGCCGAAAAATATAATGAAAAAAAAGTGATGGAAAACATAGTCAAAGGCGGAAGGAATTTGATAAAAGCGCATCTCAAACATCTTCAAAAACACTCGCAGACCGGATATTTTAACGAAGCAATAAAAATTCTGAAAAAGAAAAATATGGAAATTCCGGAATTAGAACATGAAAGTTTATCTTATGAGTGCGGCTGCCCGGGTTCAAAGGTTATGGATTTAAGAGAGCACAAAAAAGAAAAATCTTTAGCGGATGATGTTTCCGTAAAATCGGAACTTTCTAACTGGCCCGTTCAGTTGCACCTGATAAATCCGTCCGCGCCCTATTTTAATAATGCGGATATTGTAATAGCTGCCGACTGTGTTCCTTTTTGTTACGGCAATTTTCACGGCAGATTTCTCAAAAACAAAGTGCTGATAATTTTCTGTCCGAAACTTGACGATGCACAGGATTTATATGTTGAAAAACTCACGGAAATTTTTCAAAAAAATAATGTAAAATCAATAACGGTAGTTCATTTAGAGGTTCCATGCTGCTTCGGAACGGTAAAAATTGTAGAAGAATCGCTTAAGAAATCCGGGAAAAATATAGTTATAAAGGAATATACAATTTCAATTAAAGGGGAAATAGTTTAGCAAAATCGGAGTCAATTATGAATATGTTTTGCAGACAGTGCGAACAGACACAGGAAGGAAAAGGATGCGCCTCGTTCGGAGTATGCGGTAAGTCGCCCGATGTAGCCGTTCTGCAGGATTTGTTGATTTACTCACTTAAAGGAATTGCCGTTTTCGGTAAAATGGCCAGGGAACTTGGCATAAAAAACAAAGAGACAGACCGTTTTATCGTTGAAGGACTTTTCGCGACGATAACAAATGTCAATTTTGACCCCGAGCGTCTGAAAAAAATTATTTTTGAATCGTATAAAGTGAAAGAAAAAATCAAAACGCTTTTTCTTGATGAATATAAGAAAAAACATAAAAAAGATTTTAACGAAAAACTTTCCGATTGCGCAAACTTTGTTCCTGCTGAAACTTTGCCAAAACTGATTGAACAGGGAAAATCTGCGGGAGTTCTCTCAAAATCTCCGCTGAATGAGGATATTCGTAGTTTGCGCGAGATACTTTTGTATGGATTGAAAGGTATGGCAGCATATACGGACCATTCGTTTATTCTTGGCTCCGAAGATGAAAATGTTAATGCTTTTTTTCACAGAGGGTTATCGGCATTGGTTGACGATTCTTTGAATGCGGATAATTTAATTGCTTTGATTATGGAATTCGGCATGGTAAATTTATCTTGTTTGGAAATGCTTGATAAATCTCACACGAAACATTTTGGTGACCCTGTACCGACGAAGGTATTTATGGGGTTAAAACGCGGCCCGGCAATTATTGTATCCGGCCACGATTTATTGGATTTGGAAATGTTGCTTCAGCAGACGGAAAATAAAGGCATAAACATTTACACTCACGGCGAAATGCTTCCTGCCCACGGGTATCCTCAACTGAAAAAATATAAACATCTTGCCGGTCATTTCGGCTCTGCATGGCAAAATCAACAGAAGGAATTTGATAATTTTCCCGGCGCAATTTTGATGACGACAAACTGCATCCAGAGACCGCAGAAATCTTATAAAGGCAGAATTTTTACAACAGGGCTTGTGGCATATCCTGAAGTAGAACATATTGATAGTGTTGACGGTAAAAAGGATTTCAGCAATGTTATAAAAAAAGCGTTGCAATTAGGGGGATTTCATCAGGATACAAACGGAAAGGAGATATTGGTTGGTTTCGGGCATAAATCGGTTCTGTCAATTGCCGATAAAATTGTCAGTGCGGTTAAAACAGGCAAGATAAAACATTTCTTTCTTATCGGCGGGTGCGACGGTGCGAAACCGGGAAGAAATTATTATACGGAGTTCGCACAAAAAGTTCCGAAAGATTGCATAATTCTGACTCTTGCCTGCGGAAAGTTCAGGTTCAATAGACAGGATTTTGGCGAAATAGAAGGAATACCGAGATTACTGGATTGTGGGCAGTGCAACGATTCCTATTCGGCCATAAAAATTGCAACTGAATTGGCGAAAGCGTTCAATTGCGGTGTAAATGATTTGCCCCTGTCTATAATTCTTTCATGGTACGAGCAAAAAGCAGTCTGCATTCTTCTTACATTATTATCGCTTGGAGTTAAAAATATAAAACTGGGTCCCTCGCTTCCTGCGTTCATATCTGCGAATGTGCTTAAAATTCTTGTGAACAAGTTTAACATCCAGCCGCTCCAAAATCCCGATGATGATTTGAAGCAGATTTTTAGTAAGAAATAATTTTCAACTTTCCCTAAATGCATTTTTTACTTGAAAAAATATCTTAAACATGCTATCATATAAAAATTGAATGTTTTGTACGGGTACAATTTCGGGGGGATTTTTTTATGTCGGGACATTCCAAATGGGCGGGCATTAAACACAAAAAAGCGATTATTGACGCTAAAAGAGGAAAAGTATTTACCAGAATCGGCAGGGAACTTACCATAGCCGCGAAACAGGGAGGGAATCCGGAAAGCAACGCTCGTTTAAGAAAAGCGATTGAAGATGCAAAGGCATCAAATATGCCGACGGACAACATAAAAAAGGCGATTCAACGCGGCACCGGGGAACTGCCGGGTGTAACTTACGAAGAATTTGTCTATGAAGGGTACGGGCCCGGCGGCGTGGCGGTAATGGCAGAGATTACCACCGATAACAAAAACAGGACCCATTCAGAGATAAAAAAGATTTTTTCGTCGCATGGGGGTAATCTCGGTGATACGGGCTGCGTCGGATGGATGTTCCAGCCGAAAGGATATATAGCGGTTGAAAAATCAAAAGTTAAAGAGGACGAGTTGATGAACATTGCTATTGATGCCGGCGCCGACGACGTAAAGAGCGATGACGAGAGCGTTTATGAAATATTTACGGCTCCCTCCGATTTCGAAAAAGTAAAAAAAGCACTTTTAGATAAAAAGATTGTAATTGAGACCGCCGAGAATACGATGATTCCTTCAACATATATTAAACTTGAGGGTAATGATGCGAGAAAAATGATTGAACTTGCGGACGAACTTGAAGAAAACGACGATGTTAAAAATGTGTATTCAAATTTTGAGATAGATTAGTCGCTCGCAAGCAAATTTCTTTGAGACGCTCGTCAGAACTCGCTCTGCAATTTGCTCCTGGAACAAATAAGTCACAAATTGAGGCTCTTCTGAAATTTCTTGCTTCGCTCCACGATTAAAAGGTTAAAAAATGATTATACTCGGTATTGACCCCGGCATCGCATCCTGCGGCTGGGCGGTGATAGAAACAGTTAAAAATGAAAAATTAAAAGTTAAAAATTGCGGGGTGATAAAAACACCGTCATCTGAAACATTAGGCAAACGGCTTGTGATAATAAGTTTAGAACTTGAAAAAATAATACAGGAATTTAAACCGGTCGCGGCCGCGGTTGAAGAAATTTTTTTTGCAAAAAATGTCAAGACAGCAATTACCGTCAGTCAGGCTCGCGGTGCTATAGTATTAACCTGTGCCAAAATGGGATTAGAAATTTGCGAGTTCACACCTTTACAGGTAAAACAGGCGCTTACCGGTTATGGACAGGCGGATAAAAGTCAGGTCGGTTTTATGGTTAAAAATATTCTTAAACTAAAAGTTCTTCCGAAAGACGATAACACCGTAGATGCTCTCGCAATCGGAATTTGTTCGGCGCATTCTTACAAAAATTTATGATAGCACAACTTACAGGCACACTTGTTTCAAAAAAGAAAAATAAAATTGTAGTTGATGTTAACGGAGTCGGGTATCTTCTAACCGTTTCGTTATCAACATTTTCGGAATTACCGTCGGAAAATGCTAAACTAAAAATTTTTACATACCAGCACATCAGGGAAAATTCCTCCGAACTTTTCGGTTTTACATCTTTATTTGAAAAAGAACTTTTCCTGCTTTTGATAGATGTTTCGGGAATAGGTCCGAAAACTGCAACGGATATTCTTTCTAATACTTCGCTCGCCGGTTTTAAGAATGCAATTATTTCACAGGATATAAAAACGATTTCGGGCATTCGCGGTATCGGTAAAAAAACCGCCGAAAAACTTATTTTTGAACTGAAAGATAAAATTAGGGAGTTTAACATTCCCGACAGTAAAATTCCGTCTTCACAGTCGGCAATGGATGATGCAATTGAGGCGTTGAAATCACTCGGTTTCACATATATTCAGTCAAAAGAATCAGCGGAAACCGCGGACTGCCGTCTGGAAAAAAACGGCAAAAGCCGTTCCGCATCGGAAATCATAAAAGCGGCGTTGAAAGATTTACAAAAATAAAAAATCACTCGCAAGCAAATTTCTTTGAAGTCCGCTCGAGGATTAAAAAGGCAGATAAATTATGGAACAAGAAAAAAGAATTATTGAACCTGTTGCCACTGACGAAGAAGAAAAAATTGACTACACGCTTCGCCCTCAATCTTTAGATGAGTTCGTCGGGCAGGAAAAACTCAAAGAAAATCTAAAAATTTTTATTTCCGCCGCAAAAAAAAGGAAAGAGCCGCTTGACCACTGTCTTTTTTATTCGCCTCCCGGGCTTGGGAAAACTACGCTTGCCAATATTATTTCCCGCGAAATGGGTGTAAATATAAAATCCACATCGGGTCCGGTTATGGAAAAGGTCGGCGACCTTGCGGCAATTCTTACCAATCTTTCTTACGGCGATGTTTTTTTTATAGATGAAATTCACCGTCTAAACAGAGTGGTTGAGGAATCGCTTTATCCGGTTATGGAAGATTTCAAACTTGACATTATAATAGGACAAGGTCCCTCGGCAAAAACGATAAAACTTGATGTCCCGAAGTTTACTCTTATAGGAGCGACTACCCGTGCGGGACTTCTGACGTCCCCGTTGAGAGAAAGATTTGGAATTTCAGCCCACATTGATTTTTATTCAGTTGATAACCTTAAGGATATTTTAGTTCGTTCCGCAAAAATTCTTAACATTAAATCGGATAAAAACGGTATTGAACTTATTGCAGAAAGAAGCCGTGGTACGCCGAGAATTGCCAACCGGCTTTTAAGACGCATCCGTGATTTTGCCGATATGAAAACGCAGGGCGTAATAACGGAAGAACTTGCCGAATTGTCTTTGAAATCACTCGGAATTGATTCGGAAGGATTGGATGACATAGACAGAAAAATTTTACTTACTATTATTGAAAAATTTTCGGGCGGACCCGTCGGCGTGGAAACAATCGCGGTTGCAATTTCCGAAGAGACGGATACCGTTACCGATGTATATGAGCCGTATCTTATTCAGGCAGGTTTTCTGGCGAGAACGAATCGCGGAAGAATTGTCACGGAACTTGCATATAAACACTTGGGGATTCCCCACCGTAAATCGCAGCAAGAACTCCTTTGATAAAATACGAAATCATTCAGGTACAAAATATATTAAATCGGCTTTCCGATAAATTCGACGGTTTTTCAGCCGTCTATACTTTGAATCCTTACAAAGGTTGCGAACACGCCTGCCAGTACTGTTATGTTTTGTCCGAAAAATATGTTCCTTATAAGAAAAAAGAGGAATTTTTTTATAAGATACAGTCAAAAACAAATGCAGCATTTTTATTAAATGAATCGCTAAAAAAAATTCCACAGGATGCTCTAATAATGATTGGCTCTGCCTGCGACCCATACCAGCCGGCGGAGCAGACGTATAAAAATACGAGAAACATACTTGAAGTGATTTACCGTTATAAAAATCCGGTTCATATTATGACGAAATCGGATTTGATTTTAAGAGACATTGACATACTTTCTAAAATATCCGCCGCTTCATTTCTGGCGGTTAGTTTCAGCATTATTGCGGACGATGACCTGTCGGAGATATTTGAGCCGCGTGCTCCAAAACCGTCTAAAAGATTTAAGGCAATGAAAATTCTTTCATCATCCGGTATTCGTTGCGGAGTTGCAATTTCTCCCGTTTGCCCGTATATTGTCAAAGAAGAAACGGTAAAAGATATAATTGTAAAAGCAAATCTATCAGGCGCTAAATATGTTTTTTCCGACGATTTGCGGTTAAGGGACATTAATAAAGAAAGATTTTTTGCATTTGTAAAAAAATTTTATCCGAAACTTTTTGGCAGATATGAGATAATATATTCAAAAAGGATTTCGCCTCCTGTAATTTTTTCAAAAAAATTAAATGAATTGATTGAAAAAATGTCGGCGGACTTGGGAATGGACACGACGCTTACAGGCAAGACATTACCGAAGATTAAAAAAATACAGCCGGAATTATTTGAATAAAAATGAAAACAATTTTGCTTCATACCTGTTGCGGACCCTGCGGGTTTTCCACGCCAAAATTCTTATCCGACATATTTGATATAAAGTATTACTGGTACAATCCGAATATACAACCGTTATCTGAATATGAAAAACGGTTAAGTACCGCAAAGGAATTATTTTCTTTAATTATTGATGAGTATAATAATAAATTATGGATGGAAAAAGTCAATGATATCTGCCACCAAAAAGACAGAAGATGTGTAGAGTGCTATCGGTTGCGTCTTATGAAAACCGCACAAAAATCAAAGGAATTAAAGACCGATTTTTTCTCTACAACGCTTTTAATAAGCCCGTATCAGCAACACGATATATTGAGAAAAATGGGTGAGGATATTGCCCGTCAAGTCGGCGTCAATTTTTACTATTACGATGTTTGCCCGGATTTTTACAAAAATCTTAAAGAATTCAAAAAATTGGGTCTTTATACCCAAAAATACTGCGGATGTGCATTCAGCAAAAATGAGAAATAGAAAAACAAAGTTACTTGCAATTTTTTCGGTGATTTCAATTTCAGTATTGATTTATTTGCTATTTCCGAAAAGAGAAAAAATTTTGTTTGACTTGACTTGCGAAAAGATTATTTCGTCGGATGTATCCGTCATAATAAGATTTGACGATTTGGATACCGTCTGGTCCGACTTTAAGAAAACAAATTTTTATGTGCATTTTAAAAATTTTTCCAAGTGGTTTTTCAAAGAAATGCCGTCAGAAACTCTTGGATTTACAAATGACATCAAAGATGTTCAGAAAAACATCGGTTTTGATCTCAATGAAAAAAATATATTTGCCTTCATTGGCAAAAGGATTTTAATTGCGATGTGGTTGGAAAATCCCGACGATAAAAAATTTTTGCTGATTTCCCTACTGAACAGTTCACATGGAATAGACAAAATAAAAATAGGAGTTGACGAATACAAGGATATAAAGATAGATATATTGGATGAAAACAGGTATTGGTGTCTTATGGATAATAAATTTGTTATGTCAAATGACCTCGGCACTATAAGAAAAGTTATAGATTTTTCAACAGGGACACCCGATGATTCTATCGCTAACGATGTTGAGTTTAAGAAAAATATAATAGAAATTAATTCACCTAATTATATTTATATTAAGCCCCAAAAAATAACCCCTTTAATCCAGGAAAAAAAGTTTGATTTAATGAAAAACGAAGCGAAAACTTTAATATTTTCCGTGAAACTTGAAAAAGGAATCAGGTTGGAATCATACCTGTTCCAGTCGCAGCCGTCGGTGTTGTCTCATACGGATTATAGTTCGGCTTTGCCTGAAATTTTTGCTAAAATAACCGAAAAAAATTATTTTAAATTTATGAAACCTGTCGTTGTAGAAGTTACCCCAAAAAAATACGGAAGTAAAACGGTAATTTATTTACCGATAACAGATTTATCCTATTCCGAATGGTCTGAAGTTTTTTCCGAATTTCAAAAAATAATTTATAAAAAAATTCTTTTTGAGAGAGAAAAAATAACCCGTAAAAATCTGATTTCAATCAGGGAAGCGTTGAGTATTTATAGTAGTAAAACTACAAGATACCCGACTCGGCTCGGTTCGCTTATTGACGAATACATCAGCGAAATTCCACAGGAACTTTTGACAAAATCCAATAGCGTGGCATCAATACAAGACGCCTCCGGCGGGTGGGTTTACACACTCGGAAAGGTTCAACTGAATGTTTCCGGGACAGATTCCTTCGGCAATTTTTATACTCAGTGGTGAGGGTCGCTCGGGAACAAATTTCTTTGAGACACTCGTCAGAACTCGTTCTGCAATTTGCTCCTGTTGGGTATAGGTCGCAAATTGAGGCTCTTCAGAAATTTTTCCCTCGCTCAATAATGAAGGGATAGAAAATGACTTATTTTGGAAAAGTTTTAATAGTTGCTGGGATTGTTTTAGCTCTCGTTGGTTTGTTTTTTATTCTCGGAGTAAAAATCCCGTATTTGGGAAAACTGCCGGGAGATATTTTTATCAAAAAAGAAAATTTTTCTTTTTATTTTCCGCTCACTACTTCAATAATTATCAGTGTTATCTTATCAATAATTCTATGGTTAATCACAAAAAAATAATTTTTTATTTGTCGGTTGCAATATTTTTTACAGGGTGTGCTGTGCCGATGCGGAAACCGCCGTTTATTCCGCGGCCGCCCGTCGCCGGTGAAATCAAACCGGCAAAGCCGATGAAAGAAATCATAATAAAAATCGGAATTATTGAAAGTACCGACAGAGTATCTATTGGAGGCGAGGATGTTTTTACGATTATAGATATAAAAACCGGCGAAAAGTTTGATATGTCTGACGATGATATTTACACGGTAAAAACAGCGAAAGGAAAAATCATTTTTGATAAAAAACAGTTCACATCAGATATCAAAATAGTTCCCAGAAGAACAGACCAAAAAATTACCGTTGACGGCAAAAGATATAAAGGAAATATAATATTAAAAATCAACAACAGAAAAAAACTTGCCGTTATAAATGAACTTGGGTTTGAAGAATATATCTGCGGAATAATGACAAAAGAGGTGTCTCCGTCGTGGTCGTATGAATCGCTTAAAGCACAGGCAGTTGTTGCAAGAACATTTGCGATTAAAAATCTCGGCAAACACGGTTCTAACGGTTTTGATTTATGTTCACAAACGCATTGTCAGGTTTACGGTGGTTTTGATTCCGAGGATGAAAGAAGCAACAAGGCGGTATATGATACGGCTGGCGAAATTCTTAAATACAACGGCGAAATAATAAATGCGCTTTATCATTCCAGTTGCGGCGGTAAAACCGAGGATGTCAGAAATGTATGGAATGATTCAAAGACGGAGAATCCGGAATATCTTACGGGGGTTAAATGCGGTTTTTGCGAGAAAGATAAATGGTACAACTGGTCGGTTTCAATTTCATTAAAAACGGTTGGCTCTAATCTGCGATCTTTCGGTTATAAAGTCGGTGATGTTAAAAAAATAAAAACGGTAGGGCGCACTTCGTCGGACAGAGCAAAAGAAATTTTGCTTGAACACTCAAAAGGTAAACTCTGGCTTCGTTCAAACAGATTCAGAATGGCAATGAATCCCAACATCATTCGCAGCGCAAACTTTACAGTTAAGATAAAAAACGGCGTTGCATATTTCAGAGGCCATGGCTGGGGACACGGAGTCGGAATGTGCCAATGGGGTGCAAAAGGCATGGCTGAGGACGGCTGGGATTATAAAAAGATTCTGAAACATTACTACCGCGGTGCTGAAATAAAAAATTTGGAAGAATGAATTTATGAACAGCGAGTTAAAAAGAAGCGTTTATTATTCTGCAGTTTTAGGATTTTTTGGAGGTCTGTGGAGGGTGTTAGTCAGTTTCATTTTGACGATTATTGCAATACCTCGTTTTGAAAATTTGATGGTACCGAAAGATTCCGTTGTCTCCATAAAGTTTTTTTCTAAATTAAAAGAATTTACCGAGACAAATATAGGTATTGCATCGGGAATAATTCTTGGACTTGTATTTTATCTTGTATTTTTCTGGAGGATAGCACAATTCAAATCATATCCGATGGCATCAACTACAAAGTAGAAACACATGTTCAATAAACGACTTTCAATAAATTGATACTTTATCAAGGTAACTTAAAATGAAATACAAAAAGATATTAATTTTTATTTGGTGGATATTTTCAGCAATCTTAATTATCGGATGGAATCAGGCAGACATAAAACATCGTGAAATAGAGACAAACAAGGTTACTGGTAAAGTTTTTGATAAAGAAAAGATTCTTTCTAAGTTATATGACTATAATAAAGAAATTGAACTAAATAATAATATTTTTGCTTCAGATGAAAATAAAGCATATAAACTCATAAGAGGAACGAAAAAAGTATTACTTTCTGCACCGCATGCTACACAACACATTAGAGACGATAGGGAAAAAGGAAGAGATGTACTTACAGGAGCAATTGTGAGAGTTTTACAGGAATTGACGGATTGCTATGCGATTTACACTACTCACAAAACAAGATTTGACCCCAATTGGTATGATGATACATCCTATAAAGAAGAAATAAGAAAACTAATAGAAACAGAAAATATTATTGTGGTACTTGACATCCATGGTGCCGCTGAAAGAAGACCTTTTGAAGTAGACTTTGGCACAATGTATGGAGATTCTCTGCTTGGTGAGGATTACCTTTTAGATAAACTTATTTTGTTGTTGAACAAAAATGATATTAGAGATTTGTCGTTTAATTTCTTTTCAGCACAAGGACAACGGACAACAACCTGTTTCGTTGCTGATTATGGTACTCCTGCAGTACAAATTGAGATAAACAGAAAATTACGAGGCAAGGATAGGGAAAAGACATTGAAACTTATAAAAGCATTATATGAATACATTGAAGGGTTTTAAGAAAGGTGTAATGAGAATGTTAAAAATCCTGTTTTTGTCTGGATGTAGTGCGAGGATTCATACTCGCTTTGTAGCTGCAGGGAGAATGGTGGAGCTTTACAAAATTTTCACATATTTTTATGAATAAACTTAAACTTTCAAATTTTGATTACGATTTGCCGAAAGAGTTTATTGCGAAATTCCCTTGCGAAAAAAGGGACGAGTCAAAACTATTGGTGCTTCACAGGGATACGGGAAAAATAGAGCATAAAATTTTCAGGAATGTTGTTGATTATTTTGCCGCCTGCGATGTTTTAGTTATCAATAAAACAAAAGTCATACCTGCACGGCTTTTCGGCAAAAAAGAAACTGGTGGAAAAATAGAAATTTTGATACTCGGCTATAGCGAAAGTAAAGCCGTTCCAGCGATTGTCAAACCGCTGAAAAATCTCAAAATTGGTAGCCGCATTTTTATTCAAGATGATTTTTGCGAAGTAGTTTCAATTGAAAATGGCACGATAAAACTGAAATTTTCCGATGATATAGGCATAATTCTTAAAAAATACGGCAAAATTCCGCTACCGCCGTATATAAAAAGGGATATAATCCCGTCGGATGCCGAAAGGTATCAGACCGTTTTTGCATCCGCCCTCGGTTCGGTTGCTGCTCCAACCGCAGGACTTCATTTTACTGAAAATATTTTGTCGCAGTTGAGAAATAATGGCGTGAAAATCGCCGATGTTCTTTTACATATATCATGGGCAACATTTTCGCCTGTAAGATGTGAAAATATAACGGAACATAAAATGGGTGAAGAGTACTTTGAAATAGAAAAATCTCAGGTACAGACAATCAACTCCGCAAAAAGAAAAATTGCGGTCGGCACAACATCGGTAAGAGTTCTTGAAACAGCTTTAGCATTAGACGGTAAAAAAGTTACGCCGAAAAAAGGCGCCACAGACATTTTCATTTATCCCGGCTATAAATTCAAAAATGTTGACGCACTGATTACAAACTTTCATCTTCCGCAAACAACACTTCTTATGCTGGTATGCGCTTTTGCGGGGACAGATTTAATTCTTAAAGCGTATCAGCAAGCATTAGAAAATAATTACAGATTTGCTTCCTATGGGGATGCAATGCTGATTTTATAAAAAATAAAGATCGTTCGGGAACAAATTTCTTTGAGACGCTCAGTAGAACTCGCTCTGCAATTTGCCCCTTAAGGGACTTCCTTCGGTCGCTCCTGGAACGAATAAGTCGCAAATTGAGGTTCTTCAGAAATTTTTCCCTCGCACCGGGTAGAAAGGATAAAAAAATAAAAAAGCAAAAAAATCCTTGACAATTCTAAAATAATTTCGTATAATCTCTCCCGATGCGAATGTTCGCATTTTTTTATATTGAATTTATATTGAAATTTCCGGGACACCGTAGAATATTTGCCCGTGTAGCTCAGTTGGTAGAGCACTTCATTGGTAATGAAGAGGTCAGCGGTTCAATCCCGCTCGCGGGCTTGCTTGGGCGACCAACGGAAATCCCATAAGGGCAAATTAGATGATGTTCGTTAGCAGTTTGATAAAAAGGAGAGAAAAATGAGAGAGATAATTATTCTGGCTTGTCAGAAATGTAAGAGAAGAAATTACACCACAAGGAAAAATAAAAAAACGACTACGGAAAAAATAGAAATAAAAAAATATTGCAAATTCTGCAAAGCACACACGGTTCACAAGGAAATTAAATCGTAGCGGAGGGGTTGTTATCCCACGAATTGTCGGGCTGCTACTAACATTTGGGGGAATCCGTTAATTGGCAAACGACCGGTCTCCAAAACCGGCCCTGGGGGTTCAAATCCCTCTTCCCCCGAATAGGAGTTAATCGGTGTTATTATGATTCAAAAATCGGTACAATTCGTAAAAGAAGCAATTGAGGAATTAAAAAAAGTAAGTTGGCTCGGCAGAAAAGAGGTAATGGCTTCAACCATAGTTATAGCGGTTCTGATTATTATCGTCGCTATTTTTATAGGTGCGGTTGATTTCATTCTTTCTAAAATTATTAAATGGATGTTAGGATAAAACGGAATCTTACTTGCGTTATGGAGGGAAAATGGCGTTAAGGTGGTATGTTATTCATACATTGACAAATTACGAGGAAAAAGTAAAACAGGAACTGGAAAAGCAGATTACCAACTTGAATCTTTCAAAGCAATTCGGCAGGATTTTAATTCCTACGGAAGAAGTAGTGGAAGTCAAGAAAAATAAACGGGTATCAAAAAGAAGAAAATATTTTCCGGGGTATGTTTTTATAGAGATGGAAATAGACAACGAAACGTACTGGATAGTGAAAAACACGACAGGCGCCAGCGGATTTTTGGGCGGGTTGAAACCGACGCCGCTTCCTGAAGATGAGGTTAAAAATGTTATTAATCTGGTTGATGCCCCTCCGCCGTTAAAACCGAAACCGGCAATACTTTTTGATAAAGAGGAATCGGTCAGAATTATTGAGGGACCTTTCGCTAATTTTATAGGCATTATTGAGGAAGTCAATGAGGAAAAAGGGAAACTGAAAGTTATGGTTTCCATATTCGGTCGTTCAACACCCGTGGAGTTGGATTTTCTGCAGGTGGAAAAATTATAGGAGGCAAGGAATAAAGCGTAGAGGGGAGAGCGTAGAAAATAGTTTTCTGTGCTCGATGCTCTGTGCTCTATGCTCTGATTTTATTATGGCGAAAAAAGTAAAGACACAAATCAAATTGCAAATTCCGGCCGGAGCCGCGAATCCGGCACCACCGGTAGGACCTGCACTCGGACAGCACGGCGTCAACATTATGGATTTTTGCAAACAGTTCAACGAGAAAACAAAATCGCAGGATGCCGGAATGATTGTCCCCGTAATTATAACCGTCTATGAGGACAGATCGTTTACATTTATTACGAAAGTCCCACCGGTTTCCGCACTTTTGAAAAAGGCCTGCGGCATAGCGAAAGCATCCGGCGACCAAAAAATTAAAGTTGCAAAAATCACCAAAAAACAGGTTACCGAAATTGCAAAACAAAAAATGCCCGACTTAAATGCGGCATCCGTTGAGGCGGCGGTAAAACTTGTTGAGGGCACCGCAAAATCAATGGGGATAGATGTAGTTGAATAGAGAATTAGAGATTAGAGAATTAGTAAAAACAGGAGAAAAAAAATGTCAAAACGAATGAAGGTAAATGAAGAAAAAATTGATAAGGCAAAATTGTATTCTATTGAAGAAGCGGTGAAAATTTTAAAACAATCGGCGAAGACAAAATTTGACGAGACGGTTGAAATAGCGGTTCGTTTAGGAATTGACCCCAAGCAGACCGACCAGACGGTGAGGGGAACCGTTTCACTGCCGCATGGAACAGGCAAAACAAAAAAGGTTGTCGTTATCGCGAAAGGTGAAAAAGTAAAAGAGGCGGAAACCGCCGGCGCGGATTTTTTCGGCAGCGAAGATATGATTGAAAAAATATCAAAGGGCTGGATGGATTTTGACGCCATCGTTGCAACACCCGATATTATGAAAGACCTTGCGAAACTCGGAAAATTATTGGGTCCTCGCGGGCTTATGCCCAATCCGAAAACCGGAACTGTGACTTTTGAAATTGCAAAGACGGTTAAAGAAATAAAGGCCGGCCGTGTTGAATTCAAAAACGATCCGCAGGGAATTGTTCATTCCGCCGTCGGAAAACTTTCTTTTGACGAAAATAAACTTGTTGAAAATGTCAAAGCAATTATATCACAGGTTATCTCGCTTAAACCTGCCTCCTCAAAAGGGCAGTACATAAAAAGTACCGCAATTTCTTCCACGATGGGTCCGGGAATAAAGGTAAAGACAGAGAATTAGTTTAAACGAAAGAGAATTAGTTTATACGACAGAGAATTGGTAAATTGAAAAAAAATCTAATTCTCTAATTCTCTAATTCTCTAATTCTCTGGTATTAATATGGCGAAAACAGGATTTAATTATGTTTTGCTGTTTTTGGTTTTTTCTCTGATTTTTTTCATTTCAGGCGGATTACTTAATTATATTTTCGGCGTAGTTTTTTTTCTTTTGATGTGTTTCTGTTTTTATTTTTTCAGAGACCCGGTAAGAGCTATTCCCGCAGATGAAAATATTATTTTGTCACCCGCCGACGGCACCATCTTTGAAATTTCGGATATAGATGAACCGCTTGTCATAAAAGGCAGAGCGAAAATCGTAAAAATTTTTCTATCTGTTTTTAATGTCCATTTACAAAGAGCGCCTATCTCAGGGAAAATATCTTACGTAAATAAAGAAGGGACAAAATATTTGCCTGCAAACCATCCCGATGCCTGTGTTAAAAATGTTCAAAACTTAATAGGAATTAAAAATGAACAAATGTACATTTTGGTAAAACAGATTGCAGGCATTATTGCCCAGAGATGTGATTTATGGGTTAAGTTAAATCAGGATGTTGTGCAGGGTGAAAAAATAGGAATAATTCATTTCGGAAGTCAGGTTGATATCTATTTTCCGGAAAAAATAAAATTAAATGTTGCCGTCGGGGATAAAGTTACCGCCGGCATAACGGTTATCGCAGGACGGCAGTAAATAGAGGACAGAGGATATAGCACAGAAAACTCCGCTCTCCGCTCTATGCTCTCTTACTCTCTGGTGTTAATATGAAACGAGGAATTTACATAATACCAAGTATTTTCACCGTAGCAAATATAGTTGCGGGTTTTTTTTCGTTGCATTATTCCATATCTTCCAATTTTTCAGCAGCGGCATGGTCCATTATTGTGGCGATTTTGATGGATATTGCCGACGGCCGGGTCGCCCGGGCTATGCACGCAGAAAGTTCTTTCGGAGTGGAACTAGATTCTCTTGCCGACTTTCTTTCTTTCGGAGTTGCACCGTCTGTTTTAATGTATCAACTTGTTCTTAACGGTATGGGAAAAATAGGTTTTGCTATCGCCGTTTTTTTCGTGATTGCCTCTGCCCTACGGCTTGCCAGATTTAATTCCGTAGCGGTTACAGAACAAGGAGTTGCTAAAACCCATTTTGAGGGACTTCCCACTACTGCCGCCGGAGGTATCATAGCATCTTTTGTTCTTTCATATGAACTTTTTGAGCAGGGCACGGAATTGACGGCAAAAAATATCAAGTTACTGACTAAAAAGATGCCCTTGTTTTTTGATGCTATGCCGTTTCTTATGGTGCTTATTTCAATTTTTCTCATATCAAAAATAAAATACTCAAATTTTAAAAAGTTAAATTTTTCCAAACCGCACTCGTTCCAGTTATTGGCTTTATTGATTGTTTCAATAATTCTGATATTCACATATCCGCAGAACACCATTTTTATAATTTATATTTTGTATTTTCTGTCGGGAATTATCGGTTATTTTTTAAGGTTAATCAGGTTGAAAAAGAAGGTCTAAAATGGAGAAAAAATGTTGAGTGAAACGAAATCCCGAGATTGTCAAGGGATAATTATTTTTGATACGACTTTAAGAGACGGAGAGCAATCACCCGGCGCATCGTTAAATACAAAACAAAAATTGGAAATTGCACAACAACTTTCAATATTGGGAGTTGATGTAATAGAAGCGGGTTTCCCGGTGTCATCCGACGGTGATTTTGAAGCCGTTTCACTTGTCGCAAAAAAAATAAAAGGTCCTGTGATTTGCGGTCTTGCCCGCGCGTTAAAAAATGATATTGATGTCTGTTTTGATGCAGTAAAACATGCGAAGAAAAACCGCATCCATATATTTCTTGCGACCAGTCCTATACATATGAAGTATAAATTAAAAATGTCGCCGGAAGATGTATTTCAAAAAGCAGTTGATGCGGTAAAATATGCCAAAAACAAAATTTCCGATGTTGAGTTCTCGGCCGAAGATGCCTCAAGAAGCGAACTTGATTTTTTGTGCCGGGTGGTTGAAGGGGTTATAGATGCAGGGGCAACAACCGTTAACATTCCGGACACGGTCGGCTATTCCGTGCCGTCGGAATTCGGCGAAATTATATCAAAACTTTTTTCCAGAGTTCCAAACATTCATAAAGCGGTTATCTCCGTTCACTGTCATAATGATTTAGGGCTTGCAACGGCAAACTCGCTTTCTGCCGTAATAAACGGTGTAAGACAGATTGAATGTACCATGAACGGCCTCGGCGAGAGAGCCGGCAACGCATCATTAGAAGAAATAGTGATGTGTCTTCACACGAGAAAAAAACTTTTTAATTTTGAAACAAACATAAAAACAACGGAAATATCAAAGACATCAAAACTGGTCTCGTCTTTAACCGGAATGATGATTCAGCAAAACAAGGCAATTGTAGGCGGTAATGCTTTTGCGCACGAGGCGGGAATCCATCAGCACGGGGTTTTGGCAAAAGCCCAGACATACGAAATTATGACTCCGCAGTCAATCGGCTTAAAATCATCTTCTATTGTTCTCGGAAAACATTCCGGGCGGCATGCTTTTGAAAAAAAGATGGCCGAACTCGGTTTCAAACTTACAGATAAAGAATTTGAAAAAGCGTTTAGTGATTTCAAGGCACTTGCCGATAAAAAGAAAAATGTTTATGACGAGGATATTGAGGCAATAATAGAAAACGAACTCGCCGAAGAAAAGCAGATTTATGAACTGTCCGATATTTTTATATCGTCCGGCAGCAGCGTAAAACCTATTGCGAAAATCAAGTTAAAAAAAGACAAAAAATTATTTTTTGCGGAAGAATCCGGCGACGGGCCCGTTGATTCCTCGTATAAAGCGATTGAAAAAATTATTGGGCAGAAATTCAAACTGGTGGATTATTCTCTTAAATCGGTATCTATCGGAAAGGATGCCGTCGGCGAGGCAATTGTGAAAATTGAACATAAAGGAGAAATTTTCGTAGGCCGTGGCACATCAACGGACATAATTGAGGCATCGGTAAAAGCGTACCTCTCCGCAATAAACAGGATTTTGAGAAATAAAAAATGAACATAATTGAAAAAATATTGGCGGCAGGATGCGGGAAGAAGAAAGTTGCACCGGGCGATTTTATTGAATGCAATGTGGATATTGCTCTGGCTAACGACGTAACGGCGCCTTTGGCAATTTCTGAATTTAAAAAAGCCGGCGGAAAAAAGGTTTTTGACAGGGAAAAAATCGTACTGGTTCCCGACCACTTCTGTCCGAACAAAGATATAAAATCAGCCGAACAGGCAAAGATTCTCAGGGATTTTGCGAAAGAGCAGGGGCTTACGCATTACTATGATGTAGGTAAAATGGGAATTGAACATGCTCTCCTTCCCGAGCAGGGCGTCGTTCTGCCGGGTGATGTTATTATCGGCGCCGACTCGCATACCTGCACTTACGGCGCATTAGGCGCGTTTGCAACCGGTGTCGGTTCTACCGATTTAGCGGCATGTATGATAACAGGTAAAGTGTGGTTCAAAGTTCCTCCGACGATAAAATTCATTTTCAAGGGGAAGTTGAACAGATGGGTAACAGGCAAGGACTTGATTTTATATCTCATCGGCGATATCGGCGTTGACGGTGCGAATTACCGGGCGATGGAGTTTTCAGGCGAGACGATAGGAAAACTTTCAATGTCGGAACGGTTCACAATTTGCAATATGGCGATTGAAGCCGGCGGCAAGGCGGGAATTATTCCGTCTGATAAAAAAACGCTGGACTATGTTGAAGGCAGAGCAGAAAGGCCATATGAAATTTATGAAAATGATAGAGATGCAAAATATGAAAAAGTAATAGAATACGACTGTTCAAAAATTGAACCGGTTGTAGCGTTTCCGCCTCTTCCGTCTAACAGGAGATTCGTAAAGGATGTGAAAAACATAAAAATAGACCAGGCGGTTATCGGTTCCTGCACTAACGGCCGCATAGAAGATTTGCGTATTGCCGCATCGGTCTTAAAAGGAAGAAAAGTTCATCCCGATGTAAGGACGATTATTTTCCCGGCTACTCAAAAAATATATTTGGAAGCGATAAAAGAAGGTCTGATTGAAATTTTCATAAACAGCGGTTGCGCCGTTTCAACGCCGACTTGCGGTCCTTGTCTGGGCGGTCATATGGGGATTTTGGCGAAGGGCGAAAGGGCGATTGCGACGACAAACAGAAATTTCACAGGAAGAATGGGTCATCCGGAAAGCGAGGTCTATCTTTCAAACCCCGCGGTTGCTGCCGCTTCCGCCGTTGCCGGAAAAATCGCTCTGCCGGACGATATTTAGGAGGAAAAAAATGTTTGATTCGCCGGAAAGAATTAACAAAGAAAGGCACGATGTAATTATCTATCTTGATAACTGTAAAATTCAGGGCGCTGTCTATCTGCCGCCCGGAAGCCGTATTTCCGATTTTATAAATGCGCCGGTGAAACAGTTTATACCTATTACGGATGCGGTAATTTCAGCAATTAAACTCGGCGAGGATTGGCAGTATGAGGTTGAATTTCTTGATTTGAACAAGAACTTTATCGTGACGATGTTTCCGACAAATGCGATGAAAGAAAAAAAATAAATAGAGGTGTTTCAATGATATTAAAAGGAAAAGCGCACAAATACGGCGACAATGTAAATACCGACGAGGTTATTCCGGCGAGATACTTAAATACCGCCGACCCTGATGAACTTGCCAAACACTGTATGGAAGATATTGACGGTGATTTCGTCAAAAATGTCGCCAACGGTGATGTTATAGTTGCCGGAAAAAATTTCGGGTGCGGGTCGTCCCGCGAGCATGCTCCGATATCAATAAAAGCGGCGGGCATTTCCTGTGTTATCGCCGAAAGTTTTGCAAGAATTTTTTTTAGGAATGCGATAAACATAGGGCTTCCTATTTTGGAATCAAAAGAAGCGGCAGAGAAAATAAAAACCGGGGATATTATAGAAATAGATATCAAGGAAGGAAAGATTAAGAACTCAACCCGTCATCAATCATATTCTTCAAAACCGTTCCCGGATTTTCTTCTTAAAATTATTAATTCAGACGGACTTCTTAATTACATAAAAACATCCCGAGTTCTCGGAACAAAAAAATAGGAGGATAAATGTCAAAAAAGTACAAAATCGGCGTTATGCCGGGCGACGGCGTGGGACCTGAAATTATCAGAGAGGGCTTGAAAGTTCTGGAGGTTGCGTGCAAAAAAACCGGTGTAAAATACGAACTTGTAAATTATGACCTCGGCGGCGAAAGATACTTAAAAACAGGCGAAATTCTTCCAGATTCTGCAATTGCCGAGTTTAGGAAACTTGATGCAATTTATCTCGGCGCAATCGGTCATCCGGATGTAAAAGCCGGTATTCTTGAAAAAGGACTTCTGCTTCGGACCCGTTTTGAACTTGACCAGTATATCAATCTCCGTCCGGTAATTTTATATCCCGGCGTATATACCCCGATAAAAAATAAGGAGCCGAAGGATATAAATTTCGTTGTCGTCCGCGAAAATACCGAGGGTGCATACTGCGGTATCGGAGGGGTTTTCAAAAAAGATACAAAAGACGAAGTTGCCACACAGTTGGACGTGAACACATATAAAGGCGTAGAAAGATGTGTCCGTTATGCTTTTGAATTAACAAAAAAAAGAAATATCAGAAGGGTTTTAACGCTGGTGGACAAGGCGAATGTATTAACTTACTCCGGTGATTTGTGGCAGAGAGTTTTTTACAAAATGGGAGAGCAATACCCGGATATTAAAAAAGACCATGCGTTTGTTGACGCCACCTGCATGTGGTTTGTGAAAAACCCGGATTGGTTTGATGTCGTCGTGACGAACAACATTTTCGGAGATATTATAACGGATTTGGCGGCTGTTATTCAGGGCGGTTTGGGCGTTGCAGCCGGCGGTAACATAAATCCCGAAGGCGTTTCAATGTTTGAACCCATCCACGGGAGCGCTCCGAAATATACCGGAAAAAATGTAATCAATCCGATTGCAACTATTGCTGCTGCCGCTATGATGATGGATGTTTTGGGTGAGACAAAAACAGCGCAAGTGATAGAAAATTCAATAAAAAATATTTTATCTTCGGGCAAAATAAAATCAATGGATGCGGGAAAAATGGGATTTTCAACCAGTGAAGTCGGCGATTTGATAGCAAAAGAGGCAAGTTGAGAGGCAGAGAATTAGTTTATACAACAGAGAATTGGTGAATTGGAAAAAACTCTAATTCTCTAATTCTCTAATTCTCTAATTCTCTGATATTACTATGGACATATTTGATAAATGTTACAACAGCGAGATTGTTCAGTTTGCGAAGTACCTGATGAAAAATGAAATCTATCCGTATTTTAAAACATTTGAATCAGGTCAGGACCCGGAAGTAACCGTTTCCGGAAAAAACTTGATTATGATGGGTTCAAACAATTATTTAGGTTTAACCAGCGACTGGCGGTTGAAGGCATCTGCAATCCGCGCTGTTCAAAAATACGGAGTCGGATGCGTCGGTTCCCGTTTCTTAAACGGTACTCTTGACATACATGTAAAACTTGAAGAAGAAATAGCGGAATTTATCGGGAAAGAAAAGGCGCTGCTTTTTTCAACCGGAATGCAGACAAATTTCGGAATAATTTCCGCAATCGTCGCCCGTAACGAATATATTATTCTTGACGAATACGACCACGCCTCAATAATTGACGGATGCCGGCTTTCCTTCGGCAAGGTGATGAAATTCAAGCATAACGATATGGATGATTTGGAAAGGGTGCTGAAATTCGTCGGAATTGAAAAAGCGAAACTTATAATCGTTGACGGTGTCTACAGTATGGAAGGTGATATCGCCGACCTTCCCGGAATTATTCCCCTTGCCAAAAAATACAACGCCCGCGTTATGGTGGACGATGCTCACGGTCTTGGTGTGATGGGAAAAACAGGAAAAGGCACCGCCGACCATTTCGGGTTAACCGACGAGGTTGATATAATAATGGGGACATTTTCAAAGTCCTTAGCTTCAACCGGCGGTTTCATCGCTGCCGACGAGGATATAATTTTTTACCTTAAACATTTATCCCGTATTCTTATATTTACCGCGAGTTTATGTCCGTCTAACGTCGCCTCCGTCCGTTCTGCATTAAAAGTGATAAAAGCCCATCCCGGAAGAATAAAACGCCTCTGGAAGAATACAAAAAAAATGAGAGACGGATTCCGCGCTCTTGGATTTGATACCGGCAAAAGCGAGACGCCGATAATACCTGTAATCATCGGTGAAGATGAAAAGGCGTTCCAGATGTGTAAGATACTTTATGAATACGGAATTTTTACAACGCCTATAGTTTCGCCGGCTACCCCGCCCGGTCGCGCGCTTATCAGAGTAAGCATTATGGCGACCCATACCGACGAGCATCTTGACAGGACGCTTGAAGCATTTGAAATTGCCGGCAGAGAACTTGGGATTATTGATACCAACCGTCCGTGGATAAAAAAGAGAAGATTCAACTATAATGTTTTTGATATGAGGCAACTCAGAAACTGGATGGGCAAACTCTGGAGATAACTTTATATGGAAATTAAAAGTTATAGCCTGCCTGAAAAACTTGATGATTTTGTAAAATTTCCCTTTAAGCTGTACAAGGGTTCTCCTTACGAAAAGTTCTGGGTTCCGCCGTTAATATCGGAAGCAAAAAAAATGCTTTCATCAAAAAATCCTTTCTGGAAGCACGCAAAAATAAAAATATTTTTGGCGCAGGATAACGGCAAAATCGTCGGTCGTTGTGCCGCAATAATTGACCGGAATCACATAAAAGTTCATAACGAGAAATGCGGGTTCTTCGGTTTTTTTGACTGTATAAACGACGTAGCCGTTGCAAAATCTCTTTTAGATGAGGTGAAAAAATTCCTGAAATCCGAGGGGATGGAAATAATAAAAGGTCCCGCAAACCCTTCCGCAAACGACGAATACGGACTTCTGATTGAGGGCTTTGACTCTTCGCCGGTGATTATGATGACATATAACCCGCCGTATTATATTGATTTGATTGAAAAATCCGGTTTCAAAAAAGCGAAAGATTTATATGCGTGGATTCGCTCTGCGCACGATGACGCTCCGCCGAGAATTGCAAGAATAGTTGAAATGGTGAAAAAAAGAGAAAACATAAAAGTCCGCCCGCTTGATATGAAAAATTTCCAAAGAGATGTTCAACACTTTAAGGACATCTATAATTCCGCATGGGAAAAAAACTGGGGTTTTGTACCGATGAACGACGATGAAATTGATTTTATGGCAGCAGGTATGAAGCCGATGGTTGACCCGAGAATTTTTCATTTTCTGGAGGTTAACGGTGTGCCGGTAGCAGCAACTCTTGCCGTGCCGGATTACAATTTCGTCTTGAAAAAATTAGACGGTAAAATGGGACCGATTGGAATAATTAAATTTCTATACTGGAAAAGAAAAATAAAACTTGTGCGACTGATGGCTCTGGGTGTTAAAAAAGAATTCAGAGGAAAAGGATTTGAAGCGGTACTTTATCACGAGATGTTACAATCATGCCGGAAATACGGTTACCCGGAAGGCGGCGAACTCTCATGGACGCTTGAGGACAACGACCTCATCAACAAAGGCGTCGTTGCGATGGGCGGCATCCTCTACAAAAAATACCGCATTTACGAAGCAGGTTTGTCAACCTAATGAAAAAAATAAAGTCACAAATAAATTACAAATAAGTTACCCAAAAGTTACAATATATTTTGTATAATAAAAGTGGAAACAGACAAACGGAGGTACCTATGAAAAAAACATACGCTTTTAACTTAACGCTTAAACCATATCGCTT
>Ga0265292_1000665_pt1 | contig 41760 bp, 33 predicted proteins | sample Munlanlewell296A_FD_189080 | JGI IMG/M metagenome (GOLD analysis project Ga0265292, IMG submission 189080) | Leachate microbial communities from a municipal landfill in Southern Ontario, Canada - Leachate well 296A | ecosystem: Engineered > Solid waste > Landfill > Unclassified | place: Canada... | reverse complement strand
AGCCGATTTCAATTTGATTTTGCCTCATGAATTACCACTTCAACTCCCCGCGCATCCGGACTTTCTGCGATCCTGCTTTTTCAATACTGCCGATGGGGTAACAATTGATCTTGTGCTTCTTGATGTGAGCGACGACTTTCTTCACCTGCCTGGGGTTTAAGACCAGCGTCATCCCGACGCCGAGATTGAACGTCCTGATCATATCCGCATCGTCGTTTCCCGAATGGCGTTTGAGGAAGGAAAAAATTGGCAGAATCCTGATGGCGTTTGCATCGATGACGGCATCGAGCCCCGCAGGCAGGATGCGGTTCAAGTTCCCCGGGATTCCGCCGCCGGTAATGTGTGCCATTCCATGCAGGACTTTCTTCGGGAAGATGTCCTTCAGAGCTTGGTAGTAGCACCGGTGAGGAGTGAGGATCGCCCCGAGGAATGTCTGGTTGCCGATGCGTTCGTGGATGATGCCCGGATACTGCTGAATGAGCGCCCGCACGAGCGTGTAGCCGTTCGTGTGGAGGCCGCTCGATTCCAGTCCGAGAACGATATCCCCGGGTCTGATGGCCGATCCATCGACAATCTTGTCCTTCTCGACAACGCCGATGCAGCTGGCGCCCAGGACGTACGTTCCGGGCTTGAGCACGCCCGGCTGCTCCGACGTCTCGCCGCCCGTGAGGACGCACCCCTGCTCGCGGCACGCTTTGGACATGTGTTCCACGAGGGAGGCGACGGTATCCTTCTCGAGCTTGCCGCAGACGATGAGATCCTGGACGTAGAGAGGTTTCGCACCCATGACGATCACGTCGTTGACGAGGTGGTGGATGAGGTCGGCGCAGATGCCCGGGATCCGCTTGTGCTGGAAGGCGAGGAGCTGCTTGGAGCCCGGCTCTTCCGTCTTGCAGACGAGGACAGGGTGCTTGTAGCCGGGAAACCGACCCTCCACGAGCGACGCGAACGCGCCGATCCGGTTGAGCACGCGCGGGCTCGAGGTCCATAGGCTCCTCGCCATCCGTTGCTTCGTCGCATCGGCTGTATCGATGTCCACGCCAGCGTCTTTGTAGGAGAGCTTCGGTGACATGCGGAAACAGCGTAGCGGATCAGGCGGGAAGTTGCATCTGCTTGTGATTGATACTGGATCATCCGTGGTATGATTTTCCATCATGGAGAACGCCTCCCTTGCACGGCTCTTCCGGCAGATCGCGGATCTCCTGGATTACCAGGGAGTCCAGTTCAAGCCGGCGGCCTACCGCCACGCGGCGCAGACGATCGAGGATCTGCCGAAGGACATCGCGGAAATGACCGAGAAAAAGGAACTGATGAAGCTCCCGGGCATCGGTGAGGCGCTGGCTGACAAAATTATCGAGTACTGTACAACAGGGAAGATCCGGGTTCTCGACCATCTCGTCGCCGAGACCAGCATGGGCGCCTCCGGGCTGCTGTCGGTGGAGGATTTGGGTCCTCGCCGGGTCCGCGAGATCGAGCAGCATCTCGATGTCCGCACGATTCCAGAGCTCATCGAAGCCGCGCAGATCGGACGACTGCGCACACTTCCGGGTTTCTCGGAGATCTTGGAGAAGAAAATTCTGGAAAATGCACAGCGCGCGAAGGAGGGGGCCAAACGTTTTCCGCGCCCGGAAGTCGAAGCAGATGTGGAGCGGCTCCTGAAAGCACTCCGGGGGATCGGGGGAGTGAATCGCAGCGAGGCCGCGGGCTCCTACCGCCGTCACAAGGAAACGGTCGGGGACATCGATATCCTCATCGGCGTGCAGGGCAAAAAGGTCACCGAGAACGTGGCGCACTCTGTCGCCGATGCGGCGCGGAAATTCCCGAAGTTCGCCCGCATGGTTGCCGAGGGGCCGACGAAGATTTCCTTCGACATCAAGTCGGGCTTAAGGGTCGATATTCGGATTGTCAGGATGAAAGAGTGGGGGAGTGCATTCCTCTACTTCACCGGGACGAAGGAGCACAACATCATGCTCCGGCGTCTCGCGATCGAACGTGGCCTAAAGCTCAACGAATACGGCCTGTTTCGTGGAAGCAAGTCTGTGGTAAGTGAAACGGAGGAGGACATTTACCGGGCGCTGGGTTTGAAGTTCATCGAACCGAAAGAGAGGACAGAGATATTACCGTCGTGAAGCCGATTTTTGTGACTTGTATTTCTCCAGCGCGCCCTTCCAGGGCGCGTACGCGGCCAGGATGGCCGCGCTTCCTCATCCTATTTCCCCCCAATCACCCGGATCGTATTGAAGGCCAGATCGATATCGTGCGCGGCCTCGAAACGCTCGAGGATCGTGCGCGAGAGCCTCGTCACCACGTCGCGCCTCTGGCCGATGGGGACGGTGAACTTGAGAGTGAAGAGGACGCCGCTCGGCGCGAGGTCCGTGTGCACTTCGGGTCCGGCCACCTCCCACGATGAGTAGAAGAGAGCCGTGCGTTTCCGTTGCTGGTGCTTCGCCTGCTCCACGAAGGGGAGCGTCTCCGCGTGCAGTACTTCGCGCAGAATTTGTTCCGCTTTGCGCCAGTTGCTCTCATAGGAAATGGTCACCTGCATCTCGGCGTTCAGGAAGTCGGACGTTGTGTGATAGTTCAAAACCGGTTCTCTCAGAATCAGGGAATTCGGAATGTACAGCGTCTTGCCGGTTCTTTCGAGCGAGTTGAATATGCCGGTTGTGCTGACTTCCAGCATCGTCGACCGGAGCATGCCGATGTCGATGACATCACCGGTGGAATTGCCAATGCAGACGCGATCGCCGAGGGTGAAGGGACGTTTTTGAATGATGATGGCCCAGCCGACGATGTCTTTTACAACGTCCTGCATGGCGATGGCGATACCGGCGCCGATGATCGCGAGTGACGCGACAGCACTCGGGTGTTCCGAAAAGAGCTTGCTGAGAAGCCAAAGTCCGGTGAGGATGTAGATGGCGGCGGAGAGGACTTTCGAGACGAGATAACGGTGCCCCTTTTTCTCGATTTTCCCGACGACGAGTCTCCGGAGCAGCCGGTCGAGGATGACCCCGAAGAGGATGATGGCGGCGTAGGAGAGGAAACTTACGAGGAACGCGAATTGCTCGAAACTCTGTTGGGACGAGAGCTTGCTCAAGCGGTCGTGCTGGAGCGGGAGCGCCGTTTCCAGCGCGGCGAGCCGTTCCTCGAGGATCGCCTTCTTCGCGAGGAGCTCCGGGTAGGTTTTCGTGAGGCGGAATTCCTCGGTCGCGCCCGTGGCGGAGCCGGGCGAGAGGTAGTACTTCTTCTCCTCTTCCTTGAGGATGTCCAGGTCCACTTTGCGTTCGCGCAGCCGTTCATCCAGAACAGAGACGACGCTTCGCTGCCTGTCCATTGCCTTGGGAAGGACGGTCTCGTCGCTTACGTCAGTGCTGGTGGCAGGCGCGACGACTTGCTTGATCTCCTCGTCAGCCAGCCTGCGGATCCGCGCACGTTCCTGTGTGATGCGCTTCGTGAGGTAGGCATCATCCTTTCCCTTGTTCGCATTTCTGACGTACTCCTGATACAGGGAAACGAGGCGGCTTTCGTCGTACGTCACCGTGTTTTGCGCAACCGCGACCACCGTACCGAGGAACACGGAAGACACGATGGCCAGCGCGATGAGACGGAGAGGATGCATGTCGAGGTTAAAGTATACCAGCCCCGTACAGCCCCGCGGTCAGGACCGATACCATCGTCATCAGCTTCACGAGGATGTTGAGTGACGGTCCCGACGTATCCTTGAAGGGGTCACCCACCGTGTCGCCGACAACGGCGGCCTTGTGCGAGTCCGATCCTTTGCCGCCGAGCTGGCCGGATTCGATGTACTTCTTCGCGTTGTCCCAGGCGCCGCCACTATTGGCCATCGAGGTACCGAGCATCATGGAGCTCACGAGCGTTCCGGCGAGGAGGCCGCCGAGGGCTTCCTTCCCGAGGAGGAGTCCGATGACGATGGGGGAAGCGATGGCGAGGATGCCGGGGAGCACCATCTCGCGGATTGCCGCTGAGGTGGCGATCGCGATGCACGCGGCCGGGTCGCCCTCGGCAGTGCCTTCCATCAGGCCATTGATTTCACGAAACTGGCGGCGGACTTCTTCGATGATGGACATGGCCGCTCGTCCGACGGCCCGCATGGTGAGAGAGCTGAAGAGGAACGGGATCATGCCGCCGATCAGGAGGCCCATGAGGGAGGTGGGATTGCTCACGTCGATGCCGGTGAGCCCCGCCTGCTCCTTGTACGCGCCGAAGAGCGCCAGACACATGAAGCCGCCCACGCCGATGGCGAAGCCTTTGCCGATGGCGGCGGTCGTGTTCCCCGCGGCGTCCAGCGCATCCGTCCTCTCGCGCACTTCCTTCGGGAGTTTGCTCATTTCCGCGATCCCGCCGGCGTTGTCCGCCACCGGACCGAACGAGTCCATGGCCAGCGTCATTCCGAGGGTCATGAGCATGCCGACGGCGCCGATGCCGATGCCGTACATCCCCGCCTGCCAGTAGGCGGCGGCGATCGCACCCGCAAGCACGAGAATGGGCAGGGCTGTGGACATGTACCCGAGCGCGAGACCCTCGATGAGGGCGGTCGCGGCGCCGGTTTTCGTGGAATTCGCGAGTGCGCGTACCGGACGGTACGCATGCGAGGTGAAGTACTCGGTGATGACGCCGACCAGAACGCCGGCGACGAGTCCTGCGGTCGTCGCCCATGCGACACCCATGGCAACTTCCTGCGGCAGAAACTTCCTCGCGAGCAGGAAGACGCCGATGACGGCGAGCAGTGATGCCGCGAACATGCCGTTCTTCAGTGCGCGCTCCACGCGCCTGGGATCCTGCGTACGCACGACGAACGTCGCGAGAATGGTGGCGACGATGCCCACGGCGGCCACGAGGAGCGGGAAGAGGATCGCCTGCTCGGTGCCCCATGTCACGTTGAGTCCGACGAGCATGGTGGCGAGCAACGAACCGATGTAGCTCTCGAAGAGATCCGCGCCCATGCCGGCGACGTCGCCGACGTTGTCTCCCACGTTGTCCGCGATCACCGCCGGATTCCGGGGATCATCCTCCGGGATACCGGCTTCCAGTTTTCCGACGAGGTCCGCACCCACGTCCGCGGCTTTCGTGTAGATGCCGCCGCCGACCCGGGCGAAGAGCGCCACACAGGACGCGCCGAAGCCGAAGCCGGTGATCGCCTGGAGGGAGCCTGCGAGATCCATCTTCGTGAGGAGGAACATCAGTGTCCCCACGAAGCCCAGAAGCCCGAGTCCCACGACCGCGAGACCCATCGTCGCTCCGCTCATGAACGAGATACGGAGCGCTTTCACGATGCTTGTGCGCGCGGCTTCGGTCGTGCGGACGTTCGCCATCGTCGCCGTGCGCATGCCGATGAAGCCGGCGAGCGCCGAGGAGAATGCGCCGATCACGAAGCTCAAGGCGGTGTACGGTTTCCCCCAGCTCAAGCCGACATTCGCCCATCCCGTGTCGAGGAACAGGTAGATGAGCGCGGTGGCGATCAGGATGAACGGGGCGATGACCGTGTACTCGCGTGTGAGGAAGGCCATGGCGCCCGTGCGGATTTTTCCGCTCAGTGCGCGCATGACATCCGTGCCGTCGCTCTGCCGACCGATGGTGAAGCGGAATGCAAAGGCCACGAGGAGCGCCAGGATTCCCGCTGCGATGGTGAGAGAAGCGAGCGAGGCGAATGATTCGGTCATGGGAAGTGTTGGAAAGGTGCTTGAAAAGTTTGACCCATATCATGGGGTTCGCTGCTTCCTAAGCGCAAGTAGAAGCAAAAAGGGAGGAGTTGCAACAGTAAAAAAGTGGTTTATAGATATGGTATGTCTTCCATCGTTTCTTGCGGGAAACGGCACCGATGCCCTCGATATCGCTTGTATGAAATTTTTGCTTGGCACTCCTGATCCGGCGGTTATAGTTCCCTCATGTCCTCTTCCCTGAAGCTGCGTTCAATACACCATGCCAGGCAGGAGGAAGAACTGCAGAAAAAGCCGGTGACGAAATACCTTCTGCAAATCCGTCAGGTACTGTGGCGAACACCGGTGTCCTCTCTCTCGCGTTCTCTTACATTGACGAGGATACGTCTGTCCGCATTTTGGAGGAAACGTTTTACTTCGCCACGAACGCCGGTGCAACCGTCCGCAGTTTCTCGCGAAAACCCGGATCGAGATCCGAGAGAATTTTGAATTCGGCGAGCGCTTCGCGGTACATCTTCTTCTGCCCGTAGACGGTCGCCAGATGATGGTGGACGGCGGGGAAATCGGGGAAAAGTTCGATGGTTTTCCGGTAGGCGTCCATCGCTTCGTCGTAACGCTTCAGCTGTTGGTAGGCGACTCCCAGATTGAAAAAACTGCGGAAATAATCCGGGCGGATAGTCGTTGCTTTTTTGAGCATCTTAAGCCCCTCCTCCGTGCGTCCTGCCTCGACGAGGAGGATCCCCAGGTTGATGGCGGGGAGGGCGAACGCTGTCCGGTTCAGAGCCAGTGATGTTCTGTAGGACGCCTCCGCTTCTCTCAGGCGCCCGGCTTCCTTGAAGCTGTTCCCGAGATTGTAGTGTGTCCGTGCGTCCCCCGGCTCTTCGAGGAGGATGTTTTTGTTGAAAGCGATGCTGTCACGGAAAACGGAGGCCTGACGGAACGTGAGGGAGCCGAGGCCGAGGAGGATTCCCGCGAGGCCGATGCCCATGGCGGCGCGCGTCGGCAGAGTCACGGAGCGGCTCTCCCGGAGACCGACGAAGACGCCGGCAGCAATGAAGGAGAGGCCGAGGAAGGGAAAGTACAGGTACCGCTCGGAGCCGAGCAGGATGTCCTCGCCGCCGCGCGAGTAGTGGAGGAACGTGGGTGCGAGCGCGACTAAGAAGAACGCCCAGCCGAAGGCGACCGAAGGGAAGCGTCTTCGCATCCTCCAGATACACAGGGAGAGGCCGGTGACGATGATGATCGAAAGGGCAAAAAGCGGCGAGGTGATGCCGATCGGCTCATGGAGGATGTGGATCGCCGACTGCCCGTACGGGAAGAGCAGGAGGCGGAGAGAGAAGAACGTTGAACGGAAGGCCATGAGGACGAGGGTCGAAAGCTCTTCTCGTCCGACGATGTGTGTTTTTCCGACAATCGCGATGACGCCGAAGAGAATACTCAGGAGGAGGAACGGGGTAATCTCTTTGATCTGTTTCTTCCCTACAGAGTTCCCTCTGTAGAAGTCCGTGAGCAGGAAGATGAGCGGAAGCGTGAGAACAGTGACTTTGCTGAGGAGGGCAAAGAGGAAGAGGACGAGACAGAGGACGTACCGGAGTCTGCTTGGCTTCGCACGCGTTGCGAGGAACATGCGCAGGGATGCGAGCGCGAATACGGTGCTCAGCACGTCTTTGCGCGAACTCACCCAGAGTACAGCCTCCGCATTGACAGGATGGATGGCGAAGAGTGCCGCGGCGAGGAGGCTTACATCTCTCCGTCGGGTGAGAACGAGAACAATACTGAAGACGAGGGTGACGGCTGCAAGATGGAGGAGGAGGTTCAGGAGATGGAAATGCCAGGCTTCCATTCCCAGCGTCCATGCCTCGGCCTGAAAACTCAGGAAGGTGAGCGGGACATAGAGTTCCGGATCGAAGGATCGGAAAGAATCGACGACATGCCGGAGTGAAGGCTCTGTGACGAGGCGGTTCTCCGTGACGAGGAGCGGGTCATCGAGGGAAACGAAGCCGTTCCCGACTGACCCTGCATAGAGAGCCGTCGTGATGATCAGAAGGAGGATGAGCGGCCAGTGCTGACGTAAAAAGCGCACGGGAAGAATTATACGCGCTGTCCGTCATCACCACCTTCGCAGCAGGGTGTTTTGTAGCTACAATCCGCCCATGCTCACTCCTCCTCCCGATCAGAAAGAAGCCAATCGCACCGTGAGAGTCTTCGCGCTCACCTCCTTCCTCCACGATGTGGGGGCGGAGATGGTGTTCTCGGTATGGCCCCTCTACGTGCGCAATGTCCTCGGCGCGAATATGGCCGTGCTCGGCTTCATTGATGGTTTGGGGGACGCGGTCGTTTCCCTCTCACAGGCCGTATCGGGGTATATCTCGGACCGCATCCGCCGCCGAAAAATCTTCGTATGGATGGGCTATGCCTTCGGCGGCGTCGCGCGGCTGGGGTATGCCGTTTCCTCAAGCTGGCCCCAGCTCATCCCGTGGCGCATCCTCGACCGCTCGGGGAAGATGCGTTCCTCGCCGCGCGACGCGATCGTCGCGGAGGCGTCCATGGACGGGAATCGCGGGAAGAACTTCGGGATTATCCGGCTCATGGACAATGCCGGCGCGGCGGTCGGCGTCATCATCTCCATCGTTCTCCTCAGTGTGTTGGGATACCGCAATCTCTTCCTCCTTGCCTCCATTCCCTCGTTCCTCGCGGTGGCGGTGGTCTTCTTCCTCATCCGGGAGCGACGGTCGGAACACATTCACATCTACAAAGGCATCCGGCTCAAGGATCTGGACTGGAACCTCAAGCTCTACATTCTCCTGAGCGCCATCTTCAGCCTCGGCGCCTTCAGCTATTCGTTCCTGCTGATCGCCGCCAATTCCTTCGGTTTCAAGGCGACGACCGTACCCATGTTCTATCTTGCCTACACCATGATTGCAGCAGCAGCATCCGTTCCCTTCGGCCGGCTCTCGGACAGGGTGGGACGGAAAGCGATCCTCCATGTCGCGTTTTTCTGCTGGGCGCTCGTGAGCATCGTCTTCATCGGCTGGCATTCATCTTCCGGCATTTTTCTGGGGTTCATTCTCTACGGTCTCTTCAACGGCGCGCTCGACCCCGTGCAGCGGTCGCTCCTCGCGGAGCTCGCGCCGCCGCAGTTCGTTGCCTCCACGATGGGCGGGTTCCAGATGGTCATCGGACTCGTGAGTCTGCCCGCCTCGCTCATCGCCGGTCTTCTGTGGGACCGCTTCGGGAGCGGCGCGCCGTTCCTGTTCTCGCTCGTGCTCACCGTGATCGCCTCCATCCTCCTGCTCTTCGTGAAGGAGCGGAAGAGGGGAGGGGCATGAGCTAACCCCAACCCCAACCCTAACCCCAACCCTTTTTTGCGCTATAATCCCCCCTCTATGGAAAGGGATTACGTTGATTTCGGGTCCGTAGCAGACCAGCCAGATGATTTGGATGAGGTTGAGGCTGACGATGCGTTGGGCGAGGGTGATGAAAGTTTGGATGATGAAGATGAAGATGTTCCAGATGAATTCGATCCCGGGGGGACCGGTTCAGAAGATTTCGACGATGACCCTGTGCGGATGTATCTGACGCAGATGGGAGAGATTCCGCTGCTGACTCGTAAGGAGGAGATAGCGGTAGCCCGCGCAATCGAGCATTGGCGCACTCTGTTTCGAAGCAGCCTGCTGGCAACCGATTATGTGCTCCAGGGGTCTTATGGTCTTCTGAAGGGAGTCAAAGACGGCAGTTTGCGCATGGACCGGGCCGTGCATATTCCCCAACTCGACGCGCACGCCAAGCAGCGCTTTCTGGGACTGGTGGGGCCGAACCTCCGTACATTGCTACATCTGCTCCGACGGAATAAGCGGGATTTTGACCGAGCGATCAGCAAGAGCCGGCCCAAGAAGAAACGACACGAAGCCTGGCGGAGTCTGGTCGCCCGTCGGAACAAAGCCGTGCGGTTGGTGGAAGAGCTGGGTCTCCGCACACAGCGGCTTGAGCCGCTTTGGAAAAAGCTCCAGGAGATCGATGCTCGCATGCAAACGCTGTCCAAGGAATTGGAAGCGATCCGGGATAACAGATCTGCTGCCGAGCGCGTTGCCGAGATACGCAAAGAACTGCGTTACCTGATGAAAATCACGTTTGAGAGCCCCTCGACACTTCGGCGTCGTGTCGCCCGCACAGCCGAGTTTAAGCAGGAGTACGACGCCGCCAAGCGTCGGCTTAGCGAAGGCAATCTCCGGCTGGTGGTATCGATCGCCAAGCGCTATCGCAATCGGGGCGTAAGCTTCCTGGATCTCATTCAGGAAGGAAATGCCGGCCTTATGCGGGCGGTCGACAAATTTGAAAACGAACGGGGTTTTAAATTCTGTACGTACGCCACGTGGTGGATCCGCCAGGCGATCACCCGCGCCATTGCCGACCATAGCCGGACGATCCGCGTACCGGTCCATATGATCGAGACGATGAGCAAGGTACGTACGGTGAGCCGGCAACTGTTGCAGGATCAGGGTTTCGAGCCGAGTGTCGAGGAAACGGCTGATGCCGCCGGTTTATCGCTCGACGAGACTCATTGCGTCTTGCAGATGGCCCGCCCGCCCCTGTCCCTCGACCAGCCGATCGGTGATCATGAGGACGGTTTCTTCGGCGAGTTCCTCGAGGATTATCGTGAGGAAGATCCGCTTGTGGAAATAAACCATGATGCGCTCAAAGAGCGGATCGCCGACGTGCTCGGAGCGTTGAGTTATCGCGAGCGCGAGATCATCCGGCTGCGCTACGGCCTGTCGGATGGTTACGTCTACACCTTGGAAGAGGTCGGCAAAGTCTTTAAAATAACACGGGAGCGGATACGGCAGATCGAAGCTAGGGCGGTGCGCAGGCTACAAGTTCCAGCACGATTGGGGAAATTGGCAGATTTTCTGGATCGTCCCCGGCAAACCACGGTCAACGGAAATGGCGGTGATGTCTTCGAAGACGATGCCCCTGATCGCCTCGATCGTACATTAATGCATATCATAGCTTCCGGTGATACTCGTTCGGTTCGTGGGATAGCTGCGGCAGAAAAAACGCAACCGCAAACGATTCATAATCGTGTAAAAGCATTGGAACGACGTGGGTTAGTCATGAGTGCCGATACTGAAGCGAAATCAACGGGCTTGATACGGTACAGGCTCACTCTGGCGGGGGAGGCGGTCCAGTGAAGCTTTCTTCAAGGTGCTGCCTCCACTGATCAGAAGGTATCCGCCCGGAGCACGGGCTCAAGATGCAGTGCACTCGATGCGTGGCTCGTGCCACTCGCACACTCGCCGTTCACATTCGCCCCGGCTGCCTCCCCCGCAGCGATGAGCGCGTCGCGCACCTGTGTAGGCGTCGCCCCCGGATGTGTGCTGATATAGAGCGCTGCTGCGCCGGAGACATGTGGGGTCGCCATGCTCGTTCCGCTGATTGTGGCGTAGCCCCTGCCCTTCCAAGTCGAGAGGATCGAGACGCCCGGCGCACCAATCGTCCGAACCGTGTCTTGGAGCAGAGTGGCATAGTTGCTGAACGTAGCGAACGTGTCGTCCGCCCCGTAGCTCGTTGTGCTTCCGCCTCCGCATGGCTTCCCGTTCGAATCCGCAAGCGCCGTCGCCGCGATCACTTCCGGATAGGCCGCTGGAACGAAATTCTTCAGATCCGCACCGTCGTTCCCCGCTGCGACGACGTACGTCACACCTTTGGCGACGGAGTTGCAGATGGCCTTGTGGAGCACATCGCTGTCACAGGATGTTCCCGCTGTGCCACCGCCTCCAAGGCTCATGTTTGCGACTTTGATGCGGGAGGATTGCGAGGTGACCCAGTCAATGCCGCAGATCACCTGCGACCACGTACCGCTGCCTTGCGCGTTGAGGACGCGGACTGCCCAGAGACCTGCCTGGGGAGCCACGCCGACGACACCAGCGGTATTATTGAGTGCGGCGATGGTTCCGGCGACGTGCGTGCCATGGCCATTCTGGTCATTATAGTTGCCACCGACGCAGCTTTTGCCGCCGCGGATGTTCAGTTTCAGATCGGGATGGCTGGAGTCGATTCCCGTATCGATCACCGCAACCTCCACTCCCACACCCTTGTTCACTTTATTCTCCGCGTTGATCCGGTTTATGCCTGTCGGAAGCGTCTGTACCTGCGCATTGACAGTCTGTCCGACGATGGACACTTCGTAGTCGGGACTGACCAGAGCGACGCGCGGATCATTCTCGAGATCCTTCACCTTGTCATCGGACAGTGCGATGGCGAAGCCACTCAGGGCATGCTTGTAGACTTGGAGGGCTCTTCCATTGTGTTTGCGTGACAACTCATCGGCAGCACTATCAACGTCAACGTTCTGCTTAAGCACGACGATGTACTGGCCGGCGACTTTCTTCCCATGCGCCACTTTCTCCACGAGGTCACCTGCCGGGGCGGCTTGTGAGAGGAGTGGGAGCGCGAGACTGATGAGGACAAGGATGGAGGCGGTCCGACGCATAGAGTGATGAGGGAAGAGGCACTGAATTCTACACATGCCATCGCCACATGACAACCATTTCGCCGTCATTTCCCTCCCCGAAAAGAGCCAGCTTGCGAAGTGCAGTGGCTGGGGCTGGTGGATGATTTCAGAAAATTTGACTGGCATGCAGTAATCGATTTACAAAATCTGATTTTTCTCAGCTAATTTCAATCGTGTAATGTGATAGAATCGGCCTATGGAAAAAGAGTCGAATCTTGCTTTCATCGATGGCCAAAACCTCCATCTTGGGACAACACAGAATGACTGGAAAGTTGACCATGCAAAATTCAGAATTTACCTCAAGGACAAGTATAAGGTTGGTGAGGCGTATTACTTTCTAGGCTACGTCTCCGAAGAGCAGCAGGAGCTTTATAAAAATCTGCAGAAATCAGGTTTTATCGTTCTATTTAGGGAGCACAGTGCGAACCTGAAGGCGAACAAAAAAGGGAATGTGGATACCGATATTGTTTTTGAGATCATGAAAACACTCATAGAACGCGATGACTTCAGCAAGATGCTTCTTATATCCGGCGATGGTGACTATAAAAAACTGGTCGATTATCTTATCTCAAAAGATCGCTTGAAAAAGTTGCTTTTCCCAAACAGGCAGTTTGCCTCTTCCTTGTATAGGAGCTTATCCCCGACATATTTCGATTACTTGGATACTGTCAGTATTCGGGCAAAAATTGAGTATTTTCAAAAGAAAAGGTCTCCTTAGGCACTGGCACCGTTCGGATTCCCTTTCGTCTTAATACGAAGAAATTGTACATCCTTTCATGGAGTCTTGGCAATCGTTTTTTGCTTGGCTGGGGAGCTCGGTCTAGAACTTTATCTTTGAATCACTGACAATGTTATTGAGGCTCGGGTTTTAGGAATGGTAGGGCAGCACGGTCGGCTCATCTTTCCTTTCCCAAGCGACCATTCCAAAAAAAGAAATTTTCTTTCCCGTTTCAATGAGCCTATTTAAGTACAAGGCAACAATACCAATTCCAAATAGGCTGACTGCCTGAGTCGAAATTTCTCTTTTTACAACAATATCGAAAATTACCACAACAAAGATGATCAAGGTAACCGTGGCCTGGAGACCCAAAACAGCGAGCAACGAAAAGGAGGCTCTGCTTAAGCTGTCAAAAAAACTTTCAAGCACAAATGTAAGTAATGTCACCCGGCTTTCTTTTGACGCTTTTACAAATTCTTCAGATTTTAACCACTTATGTGGAATTGCCTTTATTAGGGAAATAAGGAACAGCAAAACAAATATCCAGTTGTTCTGGAAAAACCAAATTAACGCATCGTTCGAGATCATAGGCCCCTATTTTACACAAAACCGGAATGCTGAGTAGCAATTTAGCACCACGGTCGCGTGCGCATGTTGGCCCCACTTCGCTCCTCGCTTTGCTCGGAGCTACGAGGGGCCAAGCATCTTCGGCTTCGTCCTTCGTGCTTCGCACTCGGACTCAGCTCGAATTCAGCTTGGCTGGGACTGGTGGATGATTTGCGAAAAATAACTACTTTCGAACTGCCCGGCTTCGTCTGCGGACTACGCCGCGGCATCCTCTCAACTGCTATCAAAAAGCCAATCGCGGCGTAGCTCCCGCAGGAGCGAAGACGGATGGCTGGGGAGGAGGGATTCGAACCCCCGTATGACGGGTCCAGAGCCCGTTGCCTTACCGCTTGGCTACTCCCCAATGACGCGTGCAATTCTACAACGAAAGTTTGGCATAACAGAAGAAGAAACGGATAAGCGGGAAGCGATGAGCGGAAAGCGGAAAGCACCTACTACCGGCAGTGAGCCCGTGTTACCCTTTCCCCGATGAAGCATCGGTTCTCGGTGTACGGTCTCTTCGCCGCGCTTGTCGGCATTTTTCTCTGGGGACTCAATGCGCGGTATCCGAATATCGGTGAGACATGCCGCGATTCTACAACAACCGCGGGTAGACACCCGCTCTCATTCAAGAAGGCTGATTTTTCACCGAATTACTTTCACAGCATCACCTCCAATTTCCCCACCATGGAATTATTACGAGAGCGGGTATCTACCCGCGGACCTTTTCCCTTACCAGCATTCCCATTCCTTGGTATCCCATCTGCCGGAAGCTGAACTCCAAATATATTTCTCTGGGGTTTCACACAGCTTTTTGCGAACCGGATTTTGATGAATATAGGAGAGAGCAAGACCTGGATCTTTCGGAATCACCAGATGAAACCGCGGTTGCCAAACCGGACCCCGGGCAATCTGAAATGACACCCGCCTTTTGTAATCCCGCATTACCTTGGAAATATCCGATTCTTCGCGAACGTTCAAAAGCAGGTGACAGTGATCGGGCATTATTACGAACCCGTAAATAAAAAACGGATGTCTTTGTTGGGTGAAATACAATGCTTCGACCGCTTCACGCGCGCAGGCTCTTTGCCTCCGTTAAAAATTTATTAGTAGCTTTTCTGGTCATTTAACTAGAAGTAGAGGTTAAGCTTTAATCTATTGTATCAACAGATGCAGAGAAATAATACGGCTAACAACTGTAAAGAAAGCTTGAAAAGCACTATACTTTTGCCGCTTTTGACCTACTAAATGCACATTATGAATGTAGCTACTTTAAACACTATCTTTTCTTGGATCGCTATCCTCAGTGCTTTTTTAACACTGGTGTCTTCAGTGGGAACTTACTGGACGGGAAAGATTATGGAAAAACCAATTGTTGAAATTAGGCCGTTGGAAATTAATATTAAGAATCCGGATCCTGAAATCGGATATGACTCAGAATATGAACTAGATATTATTACAAAAAATTCAATCGCAAATTTTATTCTGAATGTGAAAGTCCCAGATTCAGTATGGAGGCCAGAAGAGCCTTTTTCTATTTTTAATGACACTGTCACAAGAGAAAGAGCTTGGTATGAGAATTATGAGAAATACCCAGTTAAAAACGGTTACGCTACTTTTGAAATTCCAAATGCGTCTGGTGAATACCATCTTGTTTTTGGGAGCACAAAACCAGAACAGCTAACAATCAAGGACATCAAATGGTGATTTCTAAAATATCCACTATTCCCAGCTACTGATTCATAAATGGCTAATAGTAAAACTTCTAACATTCTTGGCTGGCTGAACCTTGCTGATACTGATTATCTGGTATCAAGAAAACTTTTGTTAGATGATTTTTTGGTTCAAGGAGTTATTTTTGCGAATACAGCCTTAGAAAAATATTCTAAAATGATTTTAGAAATTCGAGAAATTGATGTTACTTGGGGTCATCAAATTTCAAAGCATTACGAAAAATTGAAGGCGAATGGAATTAATCTTAATCTAAACAAAGATTTTCTACTTTTCTTAGAAAAAGGATATAAATTAAGGTACTTTGACCATTTAGAAATAGGTTTCAATATCAATATCAATCAAGTTAAAACGCTCATTCAGTTGGACGAAAGTGTTGCTGAGATTAGATCGGGAATTCAGGTTCAGGGATCGAAAAAAGAATTTAAATTTGATCTGTGGGTTAAGAATGAGAATCCAGCACTAATGAAGATGAATCATGTTTTCGGAAAAGCAAACCGTGACAAGCTTGTTGCAGCTCCCTGTGCTGCATATGCACTACGAATAATTGAAGATAAAGTTCCTTTAGAATTAGATTATTGGGCAAAATATGTTATTGACGATGGCAAATTTAACGAAGAGGTCTTAAAGCCTGAGTTAAAAAGGATTTCGTCGGTTCGAAAATAATTATATTTCGTAAATCATCCACCAGCCCCAGCCAATCCTTCGTTTCGACGCATTGAGCAATCCCAGAGAAGGGACTTTTCAAGTTCCAGACTAGCTTTTCGCCGTCTACCTTCGCGTTCGCAAGTACGAATCGCAGAAGTTGGTTCTTTTGGGCAGGTTGCGAACGCTCGAAAAGATCGGATGCCCGTTTCAGCAGTTCCAGTAAGTACGAGCATGATAGAAGAGACTTCACCCCTATCTGAACAATATCTTAGAGAGCAGGGTTGCTGAAATTAGCTGTATTAAGCCAAAAGCAATCGAATCCAATTCATGTAAATTTCTAGTTGATCGTTACTGTAAACCACCGTACACTGTGAATGTTAAACCCACCCGTCCCTCGCGCAAGCGACGGCGGGTATTTTGTTATCAGGGCTTTTTGAGGAATCCTGCGAGGTCTTCGCGGCGCAGGGTCGTAGTCAGATCAACGTTCTTCATCAGACCAAAGGAGGGGCGGTGTGCGAAGCCGATGTACTCGACCTGTTTCTTCTTGCCCCTGACAGCGTGAACGGCAGGGATAAGGTCAGTATCGGAACTCACCAGCACAGCCGTGTCATAGCGGTCTTCATAGGCTCCTGTAAGCAGGTCAACAGCGATATGAACGTCCACGCCCTTCTCTTGAAAAACACCGTTGTGTTCCAACATGTGACCGTACTCGACGTTCCATCCTGAGTTTTGCAGGTGGGCAACGAGACGCTGCTGCCAACGTCGAAGTTCTTCGCCCTTCGAGTCGCCGTGTGACCGCACCTTGCCGATGTAGTACGTCGCAGACACAACCGTGCGTCCACGACCGAGAAACTGCGCGAACGCTTTGTAGTCAAACTCGGCAAGCCCCGTGAGCTTCAGCTCACGCAGGTAGTGATACAGGTTGCTGCCATCGACTAGGATAACGATCCGTTCAGTGGGCATGGATCAGTAGAAGAGGTCGGATGAGTAAGTTTAGCGCAGGGGCGAGATCACGCATAGAAGCAAACCAGTCCGTTCGCAAATGTTCCACTATCGGCAGCCACTCTGCCCCTGTGTTACCCTTTCCCCGATGAAGCATCGATTCTCGGTATACGGTCTCTTCGCCGCGCTTGTCGGCATTTTTCTCTGGGGACTCAATGCGCGGTATCCGAATATCGGTGAGGATTACTTCTATGTCTTCCCGCGGTTACTCGAGGGCCAGTGGCATTTCCTGAGGCAGGGTTTTGCGCCTCTGAGGTTCGCTCCTCACCTCTGCGGCGGATTTCCGCAGTACGGCAACCCGCAGGATCATTTCTATTCGCTGACGCAGCTGCTGAGTTTCTCCTTCGATCTCTGGACCGCTCTGCAACTGAGCGCCGTCATCATCCTGCTCGTCGGCTACTTCGGCTGGGTCCGTTTCGGGAAGGATGTCCTCCGTCTCTCACTATCCTGGTCCCACCTGCTCGCGCTCGTGTGTCTGGCGAACGGTTTCTATCTCATGCACATGGCCGTAGGACAGATGTGGGTGTTGTCTTGGCCGCTTGCAGGATGGCTCCTCTGGTTCGCGTTCTCTCCCGGGCGCGAGACTAAGAAAACGCTCTGCGTGCGTGCCGTGCTGTTCTCCTTCCTGACCGCGTATGTCCTGTACTCCGGAAGCCAGACGCTCGTTCTCCTCATGCTGCTCACGGTCCTCGGATTCCTTCCGTTCGATCTCCTGCTTTCGAAGCATCCGCTTGAGCGGCTCAAGGTTCTCGTGCGCCGCTTCGTTGCATTCGGCGCCTGCGCGCTCGTCCTCTCCGCAAGCAAGCTGGTCGCAGTCTATAGCCTGCTATCTACGCTACAGGTGCGGGCGGTATTTTCCGGATTCCACGCTTCGGAGAACATGGTGGTGTTTGCGCTCAAGTCTTTCTGGGCGCTGCCTCAATCCGTCTATCTCTATGCTTCCGAAGCGACGTTCAGCCGCGTGCAGGAGGAGAGCATGCTTACTCCGCACATCGCGCTCCTCGGCTCCGTGGTGCTTCTCTACTTCACTGCACGAAATCGGAGTCTCTCTCTTTGGAGGAAGCTTGGCCTGGCGCTCACTTCGGTTCTGCTGGTCACGTTCATTCTGCTCCTCGTCCGCGGGACCGGAGCTGTGCCGGAATTCCTGCAGAAGTTCCCTCTCTTCTCGGCGCTTCGCGTTCCGGAGAGATTCCTCGCTGTCCTCTCGCTCCTCGTTTCACTTTCCGGCATCGTGGGAGCCGCTGCTTTGAGCCGCGCACTTCCGTGGCGCTTCGATGAACGCATCCTGACGTTCGTTCTGGGAGCAGTGACACTGCTTATATTTGCCTATGCGTATGCGACCCTGCTTCGGGATGAGCCCGTGAGCATCCGCATGCCGTATGACGTCGTCCTACAGTCTAAGAAACAGAGTGGGGATTTCCTCCGCTTACCCGTTCAGAGGGCATTTCAGCCGGTCTCAGAACGTGTGAGCGATTTCCACTACCTCTTCTCCGCGAGTACGGGCACCGAGTGTTACGAGGCGTTGTCTCTCAACTTGCCGCCGCTTCGGAACGGCCCGGTAGATATGGTGTATGACGAGGCGTTCAATATCTACAATCCCGCCTGCCTGCAGTACCCTGAGGCGAATAATTGCAGTCCCAGAGACAGGATCAGCGTGGATGACGCACAGAATTTCCAGCGATTCATCCGTGGTGAAAAGACAACGTGGAAATTATCTCCGCTGCAGGTCTTCGCCGATCGTGTCACGCTCTTTGGTCTCGTGCTGTTCCCGCTGTCCCTCGTGTATCTTTTCCGAAGAGAGCTACTGGGAGCCTATGCTTTCCTCCGCGGATCCTCGTAGTGCATGCCTGGAGCTTCCGTCAGCAACTTGTCAAAATCTCCTCCATTCTCTGTCTGATCATTTGTTCGGTTTCCTGAACCTGGTCATCCGGGACCTCGATTTCCAGACTGAAGTCCCTCTCTCCGGGGTAACCCAACTTAAGCATGTCGAGAAGATTTTTCGCATTTACGCACTGTCCGTTGCCAGTGATGAGCTCGACACTTGTTGTTTTCCCGATCTCCTGTGCGAGTCTGGAAATGCCCAGGCATGTCCTGGCATGGAGCCCGTAACCTGTTGTTCTGAAGCCGATCGAAAGTTTCTGGAGTTTGCCCATAGTTCCGGATGGATTTCATGTTTCACCCTGCCCGCTTGCCCGCTTCCACGATTCGCCAGGCGGCATAGCGGACATCCCGTTCGGTATTCGTGAGGCCGAAGGAAACACGCGCTGATCCTTCCTCTCCGATCCAGCTCCAGAGCACATCGTCATGCAGGGACTCGACGACCTTCCTTCCATCCGCCTCCGGGAAGCGGATGCTCTGGATGAACGGCGACTCGGGGAAGGGGCTCCTGGGCAATACGATGCGCTCCGCGCACTGTTTTAAAGTCAGCGGAAAAAATAGCTACACCATTGGTTCGTCCTCTGCGGTGATGTCAAAGATGGCTCTCCATGATTCTCCGTTTCTTGCTTTGTGCAAAGCATGCCGGATCTGCAAGGTCTCGATTGCTTGAAAGAGTCCTTCGATGTCTTCGGGTGTTTGGCGATCATCGAGGCTGATGCGGATGCAATGTTGCTTTGGCCCGCATGCTGTAACCATGAAACCATAATAATTTGAAAGCTCATTCGCGAGTGTTCTACCGGCGATGAATGGTAGATCCACAGTCACGATGCCACCATACGCATCTGGATTTCTGTGGCTCGGATGCCGGATATGTATACCGAAAAGTGCACTTCCGAATGCCTTGGCCTGCTCAGGGGTCAGTGTTGTCGATCCAGAGCCAGCCATCTGCCGCAGGGTTTGGAGTTGATGCCGTGCCGAGTCCGTACCATGTTCACGTTGTACCTGCTGCTCGATGTTAGAGAGCATGGTGTCGATATTCTTGCTGCCACGCTGGTCCTGTGCGTGGAGTCTTTGCCAGGTGGACGTGAGTTGCTGGTGGATTGTTTCTTGGTCGCTCCTTTTTGGATTAGCGAGCACTGCCCAGACGTGTTCTCCATGGTTGCTTGCTCTTGCGATGGCATATGTCGTCATGTCGCGCAGTGAATTGAGAATCTCATCTTCAACTGTTGGGCTGCCACCTTGAGGCAGTTTGCTTTTTCCCCAGCACCGTAGATTGCAACCGGCTAGCACGGAGTTTTGCAGTATTCTTTCCAGGGTGCACATATTCTCCAATACAGCGATCGGTACATCGTAGTGGAGGGAGAGGCTGTCGCTTTTTCCTGTCAACGTACCGTACCGAAGCGAGATGAAACCGAACAGCCCGGCTCCGGCGAGCTTGTTGCCGTTGCTGAGCCAGGCATCGGGCTGGAACGTGTTGAACTGGTTGATGCCGCGTTGCCGAAAAAGGGCTTGGGAGCCGTCAATCAGGATGGGGATGTGTTTTTCGGTTGCCCGTTTCTCACGAAGAATTTTCAGAGCTTCCCCCAATTCATGGATGCTCCCGCATGGGACATCACCGAGACGCGTGAGTGAACTGATGATCACAAGTGTTGTTTCATCGTCAATCGCGTCCGCCAAAGCCGTGGCGAATTCTTCTCTATCGCGTAATCTGTGTGCCTGGTCATTCCAGAGAGACACGGTCTTCACGTCAGCAACTCCTGCTTTCTGTCTAGTAGTGTCACCTTCTTCGAGGCCGATAAGTTTTATGTACTCTTGGTCCGTCATAACGATCTTTCGGCGTGCTGGACATGGCTGGAGCTGCGCTAGGTACTCTCGAAATGCAGTTGTCGCTGATGGGTAAACAAAAGGGACATATATTGCTTCTTGAGCCTCTTCGAGTGTCATTTTTTCACGTGACCATGTGAACGGATCGACATGGGGTACGCTGAAGTAATGATGACACGCATGAGCGAATTTTCGGTTGAATATGGCAAATCGATCCGGCCATTGATCGCGCAGAAGATCAATCTGTTGGATTGCTGCCCGTACAAAATATTGTCGTGGAAATCCGGCTGCCGCAGAATCGAAAAACCGGTGATGTATCGGTTCCGCCGCATCGAGCAACGGATACATTTGCTCAGGTGCGGTACGGTCGTTCACCGGCTCTTTCCCCCGGACGACATCGGGCGGGAAGACGGTATTGCACAGCTGCATGAGGAGTTCCCGGGGTGTGGTTCCGGCATGCTTGGTTGCTGTGAGCGGCAGATCGAGTGGCACGTCTCGGTCCTCGCGACGGAGTACGGTTGCGAGTGTCCGAAATAGCATGGCGTGCTCAAGCGGAGTGCGCTTTTCGCTTTTCCCTATATGATTCTTACGCAGAGTCTCGACCAACCTGACAAAATATTCTAATGTGTCAGTCGGCCCGCCCTGAAGCAGGGGGAAATTGAAGAGACGCAGCGCGAGTTCGGGGGGAATCGGGATCTCGCCCAGCGACATGCGACCAGAGATTCTCTTGAGTGCTTCCGTCCTCGCATACTGCTCAGGAGTGACTGCGGGATTTTCCTGCGGCGAAGGTCTGCCGATTTCGACCGGAACATCGACGAGTCCGCGTTGAACCGCGTCGAGGTTGTTGAGATCGGTGATTATCTGCGCCAGCATTCCGCGTGGGATTTCAGGCGTCAGTAGCGAATGGATCTGCTGTGGGTCATAGATGCTCTTTCCGAGTTTTTCCGCCCAGAACCACGGATGTCGCTTGTCTTTCCCCGGTACCGGCGAGCAGTAATCTGCGAGCAGCGCGAACAGTCGGTTGGTGACGACGTCCTTATCCAGTTCGTCGATCATTGTGAGTTCTCTCGAGGTGATGATTTGCTCCAGAACGGCTCCGGCATGCATCTGTGCCGATTGCACCGAGCGGTCTTTGGTTCGCGACTCCGGCGAATGCGAACCGAAATGCAGACTGTGAGTGATCACTTCCTGGCTTACATCGCTGAAAATCGCCATGAACTTGGCCAAAATTCTGAAAGGATTATGTATCGGGTCTGCTTTCTCTTCGCCCTCCCGGCACCACTCACGGGTGAGCCGATCGATTGCCGCAATATTTCCGTTGGTGAGAATGATGAGACCGGGGATCATGTTTGCAGATTCCGGCCCGTGACATTCATCCACGCGGTTGGTGATCTCCGCGACCTGCGCGCGATCAACTGAGACGCCTCGGGACTGGTGAAATCGATCGGTCCTCTGTGTCAGATCCATGAGGAAACGGTCACCTTGGAGCTGGAAGCCGTCTCCAAGCTCACCGATTGCTTGCAGTGATTTGAGCTGCTGCGCACGGTCATAGTGCGGTGCCCGCTCGATGGCGCCAGAAAGGAGTGCTGCGAGTTGCTCATGAGTTTCCGCTGATTGAAGCTGTATCGCCTGCATGGTCGCAGTGCTCACCTGTGCTTCGAGAATCGCATCGGTCGCTCTCTCGGGCGTGACCGGCTTGCCGATCGCCTGGGTTTGTAGGGCTGCAATTCTTCCGTGTATTGCTTCGGTTGCCTGAAGAAGCGATGCCAGTGCGGGGTTATCCTGATTGCCGATTTTCTGTTCCGCACGCAGGACAGCGTAAAAGCTCTCGAGAGATCCGAGCGCGGCCACAATATCCACCGGAGTTTGCATGGGAGAATCCTTCATAGAAGAGTATTCTTGTACGTCAAATGACAGGTTGTGTCAATTATTTGGCTGCTCTTGGGGTATGAGGAGAGGAACCGAAGAACATCGCCTCTGTTTCGAAGAATATTGGCCTATGAAAAACCGCTCATTTCTGCTAAAATGTTGAGATTGGTCGCGCGCGTGCGCGAGAAACAAACAGACATGTCCCTCCATACCCTCATGTTCGGCTGGGAGTACCCGCCTGTTCACTGCGGAGGGTTGGGCGTGGCTTGTCAGGGGATCGTGCGGGGGCTTTTACATCACGGCGCGAAAGTGACGCTCGTCCTGCCGCATGATGAGGCTTCGGAGGAAGGAGCGACTATCCTCTCGCCGGGGAGTCTCGGCGGCGAGATCATCATTCCCGTGCCGACGAAGCTCCGGCCGTACGACTCCTGGAGAGCGTATGCCCAGAGGGTCACCGAGGGGAGCGAACCGGTGGACCAGCTCTACGGCGAGAATCTCGGCGAAGAGGTGGAGCGCTATACGGCCGTGGCAACGGAGCTCACGAAGGCTGTCCGTCCAGACGTCGTCCACACGCACGACTGGATGACGCTGGAAGCGGGCGTGCGCGCGTCGAGGCATCACCGCATGCCCCTCGTCGCACACGTCCACGCAACCGAGCTCGACCGGACGGAGTTTAGGCCGAACGCGTGGATCATGAAGCGCGAACTCCAGGGGCTCATGAAGGCCGACCACATCATCTCCGTGAGCGGGTATACGAAGAATCTCCTCATCCGCGAGTACGGGATCCCGGCTGACAAGATCACGGTGATTCACAACGGCACATTCGCATCTGAGCCGCTGATGCGGCTGGATGACGACGGCGGTGCGCATCCCCTCGTGCTCTTCCTCGGCCGTCTCACGGTGCAGAAGGGGGTCACGTACTTCATCCGCGCGGCGCAGAGCGTGCACCGGCTGCGGCCGGACGTGCGTTTCGTCGTTGCGGGAGAAGGCCACCTGCTTTCGCAGCTCATTCAGGAGACGTTCGAACGTGGGCTCTCCGACTGCATGATCTTTGCCGGACGCGTCACGAGCGAGGAGGCGAGGAAGCTCTACTCGAGAGCCGATTGTTTCGTGATGCCTTCGGTCTCCGAGCCCTTCGGCCTCGTCGCACTCGAAGCGATCACGCACGGCGCACCGGTGGTCTTAAGCCGGCAATCCGGTGTTGCCGAGGTCGTGCACAACGCGATGCTCGTGGATTTCTGGGACACCGACAAGATGGCCGACTGTATCCTCACCGTCCTCCGCGAGAAACCGCTGCGGTCCGAGATGCGTTCGCAGAGCAAGCGGATTCTCTTAAACCACACCTGGTATCGGCAGGCGGGGAAGATACTCTCGATTTATTCAGGCTTGTCATCGAACTCCTAACCCCAACCCCAACCCCAACCCTAACCCCATCCCCCCGGATCATGCAGAACAAACACACATCTCCGTCCGTCTGCTTCTACTTCCAGGTTCACCAACCGTACCGTCTGAAGGATCTTCGGATCACCGACATCGGCCAGATGAAACCCGGCGAGTACTTCGATCAGGAGAAGAATCGCGCGATCTTCCGGAAAGTCGCCGAGAAGTGCTACTTCCCGACGAACAAGCTGCTCCTCGAGCTCATCGAACAGTACCCGGATTTCCGCGTTGCGTTCTCGCTCTCGGGAGTATTCATCGACCAGTGCCACGACTTCGGGCCGGACGTGCTGGAATCGTTCAAGGCGCTTGCGGCTACGGGGAAGGTCGAATTCTTGGCCGAGACGTACTACCACTCGCTCTCCGCACTCTTCTCGCGCGAGGAGTTTTGCCAGCAGGTGGAGCGGCATGTCGACATGATCGAAGAGTTGTTCGGTGTTCGGCCGCGCATCTTCCGCAACACGGAGCTGGTCTACAGCAACGAGATCGCCGAAGTGGCGAGGCTACTCGGCTTCCGCGGGATTCTCGCGGAGGGAGCCGATCATCTCCTGAGCGGCCGGAGCCCGAACGTGCTCTATCACCCGCCGTCTTTTGAGCTGCCGCGCGAGTGGCAGCAGACGATTGCGCACCACCGGATCCATTCATCGACGACGCGGACGATCAGAACGCTTCTCAAGAACTATCGCCTCTCGGACGACATTGCCTTCCGTTTCAGCAACAAGACCTGGTCTGGCTATCCGCTCACGGCTGACACGTTCGCCGAGTGGGTCCGCTCTTCGGGTGGCCAAAGTGTGAATTTGTTCATGGACTACGAGACGTTCGGCGAGCACCAGTGGGCCGACACGGGGATCTTCGAGTTCCTGCGGGCTCTCCCTGCGGAATTCCTGAAACGCGGGATCGCGCTGCTCACGCCGTCGCAGGTCATCACGCGCTTCGGACGCAAGCCCTGCGACGTGTTCGACGCGCATGCAATCGTCTCCTGGGCGGACATCGAGCGCGACCTCTCCGCCTGGCGCAGCAATCATCTCCAGGAAGCGGCGCTCACGGGACTCTATGCCCTCGAGCATGCGGTACGGGAGTCCGAAGATCCGGCACTCCTCGATACGTGGCGCAAGCTCCAGACATCCGATCACTTCTACTACCTCTCTACGAAGTACTGGAGTGACGGGGACGTGCACAAATACTTCAGTCCCTACGACTCGCCGTACGAGGCGTATCGCAGGTTTAGTCATGCATTGGAAGACCTGCGTTTGGTGTTGGAACGCTTCACTCCGGCATCAAGATGTAAGACGGAAGACGGAAGACGGAAGAAATGATCAGTCACTTACATTTTATATCTCTCCCTTCAATCGTTCAATCCTCACACCTGGATATGCCCCGAAGTCTCGTCCTCGGTAACGGCTCTCTCCTCGCCACCTTTGACGAATTCCTGCAGCTGAGGGATTTCTACTACCCGCACGTCGGGCAGGAGGACCACACGACCTACGGCAAGTTCCATCGGCTGGGGTTCTTCATCGAGGGGAAGGGGCTCTCGTGGACGTCCGACGGTTCCTGGAAAATCACGCCGGGGTACGCGGACTCGTCTCTCGTCTCCGCGTCGAAGCTCGTGAGCGACCGCCTGGGGCTGGAGATCCTCTCGGAGGATTTCGTCGATCCCACGAGGAACATCCTCGTGCGTTCGTTCCGTCTCCGTACTCTCGATGGCGCGGAGCGGAAGGTCCAGTGCTTCTTCCACCACGATTTCTACATCTATGGCGACAAGCAGAAGGACACGGCGTTCTTCGAGCCGCATACGAAGAGCATCATCCACTACCGGCAGCACCGGTATTTCCTGGTCGGCGGCACGACGAGCGATCCCATCAACTGCCTCCCGAGCGAGATCCCCAACGAGTTCCATCCGCTGAGCAGGGACGAGACGCACATCGACCATACCGGCATTACGTCGTTCTCCATCGGCAAGTCGAACTACAAGGGCCTCGAAGGGACGTGGCGGGACGCCGAGGACGGTGCGCTCAGCCGCTATCCCATCGAGCAGGGGTCCGTGGACTCGACGGTCGAGATCGACTGCCTGGTGCGTCCTGATCGCGGCACGTGGGTGTACCAGTGGGTGTGTGCGGGGAAAAAAATCTCCGATGTCCATGCGCTCCAGCATTTCCTCCTCGAGGAGACGCCGGATCAGGTGAAGCAGGCGGCGCGCAACTACTGGCGGGGCTGGGCGGGATCGCACGTCGATCCTGGCGGGAAGCTCCCGCCGGAAGTCATGGATCTCTACATCCGGAGCCTCCTCACCATCCGCACGCAAATAGACAACCACGGTGGCATCGTTGCGGCGAACGACAGCGACATCATGCAGTTCAATCGCGACACCTACACCTACGTGTGGCCGCGCGACGGCGCGTTCGTCAGCATGGCGCTCACGCGTGCGGGTCAGACGGAAGTCGTGCGCCGCTTCCTTCGCTTCTGCGCGGAGGCGCAGACGAAGGACGGCTACCTCCTGCACAAGTACAACCCCGATGGTTCGGCCGGATCCTCCTGGCATCCGTGGTACCGCAGCCGGCAGTCCGTCCTCCCGATCCAGGGGGACGAGACGGCGCTCCCGCTCCTGGCGCTCTGGCGGCATTTCGGTCGGACACAGGATTTCGAATTCCTCCATGCGATGTACCAGAAGTTCGTCCGGCGCGCCGCAAGCTTCCTCATCCAGTACACCGAGCCGGAAACCGGATTGCCGCTCCAGAGCTACGATCTCTGGGAGGAGCACCGGGGCGTCTTCACGTACACGGCGGCGGCTACCGCCGCGGGGCTTCGTGCGGCAGGAAATATTTCCGCCGCGCTCGGACACTATCGCCATGCGGACCAGTACGGCGAGGCCGCGGACCGCATGACCGAAGCGATGCTCTTCCACCTCTACGACGAGGGGACGAAGTGTTTCCTCAAGAAGATCAAGCGCGAGAACGGCACGACCATCGAGCGGGACTCCACCCCCGACGCCTCCATCGGCATCCTCTGGATGTTCGATATTCTCCCGCCGGACGATCCGCGTGTCGTCTCCACCATCCAGCGGCTCGAGCGCGCGCTCACCGTGCACTCGCCGATCGGGGGGATGGCGCGGTATCAGAGTGATTACTATCAGTCTGTGGTTCCGCCGACTCCGGAAATCCCCGGCAATCCCTGGATCATCACCACCCTCTGGTTCACGCAGTGGCGCATCGCCACGGCGAAGACGCCCGGGGATCTGAAGCGTCCCCTCGAGGATCTGCAGTGGGTGGCGGCGAGAGCTTCCGTCGCCGGCATGCTCCCTGAGCAGATGAATCCTCTCACGGGGGCCCCGCTCTCCGTCTCGCCGCTCACGTGGAGCCATGCGATCTTCGTGGAGACAGTCCTCCTCTATGCAGCGAAGGAGAAGCAGTTGTCGAATGGGAATCAAGAATCCTTCGACAAGGCTCAGGACAAGTCAGGAATCAGGAATCAGAAATAATTTTTTGCTCGTTATCGCTCTTTCCCTCATTCTTGATTCATAATTCCTGATTCTTCATTCTTCTCACGTTATCAAATAGCGACATGAACACTAACGCGACCATCCTCGGCGTCGATCTCGGCGGCACCAAGACGGCGCTCGCGCTCTACGACGCGAAGACGCTGGAACGGAAGGCCGAGCAAGTGCTCCCGACGGACGCGGAGCGGGGTTTCGAAGCGGTTCGAGCAGATCTTCTTGCGGAGATCGACGCGCTCCGGGCCACCGACACCGTTGCAGTGGGGGTGGGCGTGCCCGGTCTCGTGCGTGCCGATACGCATCGCGTGCTCACGATGCCGAACATTCCTGGAGCCGAGGGTGCGGATCTCCGCGCGGACATTGCTCTGCACACGGGGCTGCCGGTGGTCATCGAGAACGATGCGCGGTGCTTCGCGTTCGCCGAGGCGCTCGTGGGCGCGGGGAAAGGGCATCGCGTGGTGGTGGGCGTGACGCTGGGAACGGGCGTGGGCGGCGGCATCGTCATCGACGGGAAGCTCTATCACGGTGCGAGAGGTTTTGCGGGCGAAGTCGGACACATGCTGCTCATGCCGGGGAAGCCTCCGTACGCGGCTGACGATGATCGGGGCTCTGCGGAGCAGTTCCTGTCCGGGACGGCGCTCGGGAGGCGCTGCAAAGGGGCGCGGACACCGGCCGAGTACCTGGAAGGGGAGGCGGGCACTTCGCTGAAGCCCCAGGTATTCCGCGAGCTTGCGTGGCTGGTGACAGATCTCACGTACGCGCTGGATCCGTCCATCATCGTGTTCGGGGGCAGTGTGGGACGTGCGCTCAAACCATATCTCCAGGAGATCGAGTCGGAGCTCAGGCACTGGCTCCTTGCGCAGAGCCAACCGCCGGTCATCACGTGCGGGATTCTGGACGACGCGGCACGCAGAGGTGCGGCGCTGCTTGCGAGGCAGGCAATGACGGAATGAAATTGTCATTTGTGGCCTAGACATACTTCCTCACCAGCTTCAGGAGGATGAGTGAGCAGAGGACTCCGAGGATGATGACGGCCACCCACCACCCGTAGGACGTCATGGACCGGAGGATGGGATTTCCCCCTTCGATCGCCGACTGCATGGTATTGAGGGTAGTCGGGAACTCGCGGTTCGCCTCCGGGTTTCCGGCGAGGAGCTGGCCAGAGAGGGAGCGAAAGGAACGGTTGGTGACGGTGAACGCGAGCGCGAGGAAGGACGCCGCAAATCCGCCGAGTGTTGCGAGGGCGATCTCGATACCCCTGTGGTGGCTGCGGCCGACGTGCGTGAGGGATTCATCGTCTCCCATGACAGGCATTGTACACGTTTCTCATTTTTGTCTGTAGATCGTCGAATCCACACTGGTCTTCCCGATGTCCACCCAGGAGAAATCCGTCACGCCGTCGCTCCAGAGGACGGAGTTTTCCTGCGTGCGGTCGCCGAGGATGGGGAGGGTGACGAAGAGTGTACTGGGGCCGGGGACGATCTCCGTGTTCGTGACGTTCGCATCGAGGAAGTACGCGAGCGAAGAGCCCTGCCAGACAGCGCTCTGGACCTCCTGCTCATCAACATGGCTGCAGGTCACGGTGAACGTGCCGGTGGTTTCGGTCGCCGTGCAGGGCATGGTGGTGCCGGCGTCCGACGCGCGGAGACGGAAACCCAGCGGATCCATCTGCACGTTCTGCGCCGACACACGGAACTGAAGGGTTCTGATGATGACGTCGTTCGTGCCGTGGAAAGAGTTGTCGTGCGGGGTAGCAATGAACTTGAAGGCGCCGATGTTCCTCTGCCCCGAGGGAATGAAGAGTTCCTCCGCGGAACCGCTGTTCACGATGTCTGCGATCGTCGCGAGAGCCGTATCATGCATGGGACCGATGATCTGCCTGTTGGGTCCGGGGAGCGCGGCACCGATGAAAATTTCGCCGTCTTCCCGCTCATCGCCGTTGTTCTGAAGGAGCGTTTGGTTGGAGGAGGTGCCGCGCGCCTCGATGGCGACGGAGGAGGGAATCACGGTGGGGGAGAGGGAGAGACGCATGTTCTCGCCGCTCACGGCACCGAGCGCCTTCGTTTTCATCTTCGCCGCGATGACGAGCGTCACTTCCTGCTGCGGTGTCACGAGGATGGTCCGAAGGCTCAGGTTCACGCAGAATCGTGTTTTGGGTTCGGTCGGGCACTGGCCGTTCGTCGCCTGTGCCACGGGTGGTGATTTCCCGGGATCGAACCCCTGTCCCGGAGGCACGATGAACAGGAGCAGGGCGTCTACGCTGCTGCTGACGCCGTCGATACGGATGGTGTGGAGATCAGTGTCCTCGCCCCCGGCGCGCAGCTTCAGTCTCAGGAGCGCATCGGAAACCGTTCCTCCGAGCAGGAGGTGGCTGCGCACCGGAACCGTGTCTGCCGTGACGAAGAGGTTGCCATGCTCCGAGATATTCACGTCCGTGCTCGCTTCGGTGTTCACGCGGATGAAGCAGGTATCCGCAGTGCAGGCATTGTCCGTCTCGATGCCGGTGAGTGCCAGGCCGTCTTCTGCTCCCTGCGCTTCCACGTAGTCAGGGAGCGTCGTCGCGAACTCGAGCCCGATCGTCACGGGGCCGAGGCTCCCGGCAAGGTCCGCCGTGACCATGAACGGGACCGTCAGTCCTTTCTGGAGGAGAACGCCTCCCCCTGTGAAGCCGGAAAATGTGAGCGTTCCGGTATCCACCCGTCCGTCGGCCTGCACGATTTGCTCATACTTCCCGTCGCCATCCCGGTCCATCGCGAGCCGGTAGTGCTGCCCGAATGCGAGCGAACCGATGGAAGGCGCGAACCTGAGGGAGGAGAGGAGGACATCCTGGCGTCCGGCCAGCGCGGTGAACTTCAGGAGCGGGAGACCTTGCTGGCCCTGGGCAATGGTCGTGAGCGTCCCCGTAGTGCGCTGGTCGATCTGGAGGAACGCGCGGCGCACCGGTTCGGGAACGATGATGCAGATGGAGCTGCAGCCGTCGCTGTCAAGCGTGTTGCCGTCATCACACTGCTCCGGGTTCTCCCGTGCCCCGTTGCCGCAGACCGCAGGATGGCCGGACGGGGGATGCCTGGCTGCTTCTTCGGTTTCACGGAGGAGTGTCACGGTGAGCGAAGCCATCTCTCCCCGCGTCAGGAGATGCGCGGGCTTCTTCAGGAGCGGGAGGAGGATATTGAGCATTCGCGCCGTGAGGAGGTATGTCTCGTACCAGAGACCGCTTCCGGAGGAGAGGGGAGTAGAGAACGTGCGGAAAGCCATCTTCAGGGCTTCGGCAAGACTCACGGGTTTCCCGGGGCGGAACCATCCGTCCGGGTACCCGCTCACGATGCCGAGAGCGCGGGCGAGGCAGACAGGCTGGGCGTACCACTGCGGTGTCTGGACTTCGAGATCCAGGAAGCACCGGAGATCGTCCGGAGGCAGAGCCTCAGGGAAACGCGTGTCGAGGAGGATCTTCAGGAACTCGGCGCGGTTGACGGGCGCATCCGGCCGGAACGTCCCGTCCTCGTATCCCTGCACGACTCCACGGTCCGTGAGTTCCTGAATCGCGTCACGGTACGGGGAGGCGGAGAGGTCGGTAAGCGGAGCACTCCGGGCAGCGACCGGAAGGAGGATCAGGATCGCGCCGAAGATGGCAAACAATCGCCGCATGGCTGTATAGTAACGTACGCATGCAGTTCTTCGCACTGGAGTGACTCATATTCTTTTACCATCCCCATGATGACCGATCCTCATGATCGCGGTTTCCGCTCGTTCCTCCGGAGGAGCTTAAAGCCGTTCGTTCTCCTCCTTCTCCTCCTGTCTATTGGAGCGAACGTCTTCCTGCTCCGGTTAAGTCCGCTGCAGCGCCCGAGCGAGGGCAACGTGCCGCCTACGGTCGGTCAGGAGAGCATAGATACAGTTCTCTCTCCCCAGGCCTTTGGCGTAGTGGATGGCGGATTTTCGCGCACTCCCCATGTCCCGCTCTTGAGCGGCGGCACGATCTCGCCGGTCGGGACGTACGTCGTCACGTCCGGGCTTCTTCCCGCCCTCCCCTCCGTGCTGGCGCTCTACCGCGATCAGGGTATCGGGACGCAGGACGCGTTCTTCCTGAATCTCTTCCGCTCGGCGCGCGTTCCGCTCGACTTCACCCGGTTACAGCTCTCGCCGCAGGGATTCGAGTTCCGCACGGCCAACGGTGTGTTCACCGTTACGCTCCGTTTGCAGAATCGTCTCCTGACGATCCGCCGCACAGGATCGTCCGTTCCTTTGGCCCCCGCGACGAGCCGGGCCGGCGATGAAGAGATGATCGCGCTCGCGCGCGATACGGCTTCCCAGTTCGGGATCGAGAGTGCCGGCTTCGCCTCTCCGTCTGTGGCAGATATCGCAGGAACCACGGTTGTGCGCTGGCCTCTCCGGTTCTCGGGGAGCGAGGTCATCGATGTCCGCGGACAAATCGTCAATGCGCTGTCGGTCAAGCTCGATCGGCAGTCGCGGACCGTCTCGGAACTCAACCTTAATCTCCTCTCGCCTCAGGTGTTCGCGCGTTCCGACTATCCGTCCGCGAGCCGTGAGGAACTCGCAACCGGTCTTTTGAGCGGCGGACTTCTGCCGCTCAGCGGGGCCGGGCTCCAGGGGAAACCGGTGACCGTCACGTACGGCGATGCGGATCTCGTCTACGTTCTCCGCCGCGGGGACTCTGCGCGCCCGACATACATCGTGCCGGCAGTCCGTGTGTTCTGGGAGCAGAAGTCGACGTGCCAGGCGTGCGGCCCCGTCCGCCTCTCGACCTTCGTCCCCGCTCTGGCGCCTGCGGATTTCCAGTGGTTTATCCATGCTCCGGCGCCTGCGCCTGTCCTCTCGTCCTCTTCTTCCTCAGTCGCACCTTCTGCGGCATCCGGAAGCGGCATGCCGTCAGCCCCGCTTTAAAAACGGGCACCCGGGTCGGAGTCCCTCGCTCGTGAGATTGAAGGAACTCCGATCCGAATGCCCGTTTATTTGCACTCAATTCATTTAGAGGTGAATTGAGCGCGGAAGACGCCGACCGGGCGCCTTCTGCTCCCTACACCTCTTGCGGCTCTAAGCGGGAACCGCTCCGTTGTGTGTTTGTTGTATCCCGATGTGTCGGGAATCGCATCTTCCATCGGCCGGAAGAAGGCCGTGTGTGTATGTTTGTGGATCCCTCTTCCTTGTGGGGCGAGGGAACTCTCCGGTCGGAAGACTGCACGTACATGTGCTTGGTGCCCATGGACGGTAGTTTTGGGGGTCGAAGAGCAGGGAGGATGATGGAATGACGTGAGCATCCTCAGCGACCATCCCATCATTCTCCCTGCTTAGACCCATGAGGTGTTGAGAGGATTTGAAGGAACAAATCTGTTTATTGTACATGATTTGTCAATCTTTTTCAATGTCTCTATAGAGCGCAAGAAAAGGGATTCTTCCTATTATGCTTTACCATGCTTCACAGATGCATCCCGGAAAACTCGTCCTCATCATCGGCCCGAGCGGAGTGGGGAAGAGCGTGATCCTCAAGACGCTTCGCGACCGGCATCCGGAACTGGTGTTCCCGAGGTCAGCGACCACGCGCCCCCGGCGCCACGGTGAAGGGGATGACCTCTATCGGTTCGTCCCGGAGGAGGAATTTTCGCTGTGGCTCTCCGAAGGCAAGTTTCTTGAAACGGCTCAGGTGCACCACGGAGGACGCTATGGGACGCTCCTCGGGGAAATCATTCCACCGATTGAGCAGGGGAAAACCGTTGTCCGGGAAGTGGATGTCCAGGGATTCGAAAGCATCAGGAAAACCCCTTCTTTCGGCAAGAACGGACCGTACAGGCTCCAGACTATTTTCATCCTTCCCGAGAACGAGGAGCAGCTCACAGCGCACATTCAGAGGCGCGCCCCGATGCCGGAAGAGGAACTCAGGCGCCGCCTCCAGAGCATGCGGAAGGAATTGAAAGCGGCGAGCCGCACGAACGCGCAAGTCGTCAATAAAGAGGGGGGACTGGAGGAGGCGGTAAGGGAAGTGGAGCAATTGGTCGTGAAGGGCAATGAACAATGAGGGTTAGGGTTAGGGTTAGGGTTGGGAAACTCTTCCCTAACCCAAACCCTTAACCCAAACCCTAACTGTTACTCCCCCGCATCCTCCCCCAAGTGCTGCTTGCGTTTCTCTCTGAGGAGCGCGCCACCGACGATGGAGCTGATGGCGCCGCCGATGATGAACCCCACGATGAGCCGCCGGATCACCCTTCTCCGCTTGTTCGGCTCTTTCTTGCGTTTACTAAAAAACCACATGCGGCGAGTATAGCAGGCTTTGAGAGGTCAGTTGCCTCCTGATCGTTTGTCGGCGATCCTCTGTGTGTGCAGCTTAAGTCCCATGATCGGGTGCTCGATCTCTCGCATCGCATCGCAGTCGTCGGAGTGATCAACGCCACACCCGATTCCTATGTCCCGGAGAGCAGATCTATGGATACGGAGGCTATTGTTGCGCGGGCGCGGCGATACGCCGAAGAAGGCGCGGACATCATCGAAATCGGCGGGGAAGCGACGGGTCCCGGCTCCATCGACGTCCCCCTTGAAGAGGAATTGAAGAGGGTGCTTCCGGTTATCGACGCCTTGCGTTCGGCATTGCCGGATCTGTGGATCTCTGTCGACACTTACAAGTCGGAGGTGGCGCTCAGGGCGCTCCGGGCCGGAGCCGATTTGATCAACGATGTCACGGCTGGGAGGGGAGATGCGAACATGTTTCCGGCAATCGCGCAGGCGGGATGCCCTTACATTCTCATGTACGCGAAAGATCCGTCGCCGCGGACGACGGTCCAGTCGGTCCGGTATGAGGATGTGGTTGCGACGGTCCGTGCGTTCTTTGTACAGCGGAACGCTATTGCGTTTTCCGCCGGAGTCCGGAAATCACAACTGATCTTCGATCCGGGGCTCGGGCACTTCGTTTCCTCCGATTCTCGGTATTCCTTCGATCTGATCCGGCGCCTTCGGGAACTCACGGATATCGGCCCGCTTTTCGTTAGCCCTTCCCGCAAATCGTTCCTCGCGGGTCCGGGGAATCTTCCGCCCAAAGAGCGGCTCCCCGCCACACTCGCGGTCACGGCGATCGCCGTGCTGTCCGGCGCGCGGTTCATCAGGACGCACGACATCCTGGACACGCGCCGTGCGGTCGATGCCGCAGCGGCTATATCAGGGTTCCGTTGAAGAGAAGGACGACTCCGTTCACGAGGACGTAACTTAGGAGGACGATGGCGAGACCGATGACGACGCGGATGGCCAGCGATTTCGCGGAGGTGAACTCGTCCTCTTTCCCGAAGCTGATCACCATCCGGAGTCCTGCATAGATGAGGATGGCCACCGCAATGGTGGTGATGACGAAGAGAATTTGTTCGACGCGAAACTGAATGAGCAGAAGGAGGGGGCTCGGCTCGCGGTCGACGAAGAACACCAGTTCGAAGATGTATGCACCGCCGATGATGATGAACCCGATGATGACATGGAGGATGGAGTTGCGTACCGCCGAGTACGCCGCCTCGTCCCCGCCGAAGCTCGCTGCCGCGCGCAGGACGGCGACGATGATCGTCACGATGCCGCCCATCGCCGCCATCGTCGCCAACCAATCGGCGATTCCCCGCGCTTCCCAGCCGATATCTCCGCCCGTAACAGGGTTGATAAAATAGCCGGCGACGCCGTTGTAGAGGTTGCTAATGAAGTTGAGCGGGCCGACGGCGACGATGATCGTCGCGATGATACCGCCTATGGCGGCGGCGATGATGGCGCTCTGTGCTTTCGTGAGAGCCGCTTCATCCTGCGAGGTCATGAGGATGAAGCCGGAGATCACCACGACGAGGATGGCTATGGGGATCACGATAGGAACGAATACCGTGACGAGGTTGAGGAACATATTACCGATGTCCGCTCCCGTGGCATACGCGGGAAACGGCAGCGCGAGGAGCGAGCCGAATGTGATGAGCCGGAGGAGTGTGGGGAGCCTGCGCATGTCCTAGACGAAAGTCGCGATGAGCGTGTAGGAGGCGATGAGGAGGGCGAGTGCGATGAGCGTGCCGATGATGATGCGTTTGGCCCTGTCGCGAAGCGACTCATCGATGGATACGATGAGGAGGATGCCGGCGACGATGAGCGCGATGACGCAGACGAATCCGATGATTTGGAGGAGGAAGAGCGAGATCCCCGCGAGCTCGCTGGTCACAAGGAACGGATTGCGACTTGTCACGGCATTCACGATGGTGGCCGCGAGGAGCATGATGACGGTTCCGATGATGTTTCCGATCATAACTTTCCGCCATTTCGAGAACGCCCCTTCGTCTCCCTGCGATGTCACCATCCCGATGCCTGCGATGGTCACCATGAGAGTGAAGACGCCCGCCGCACCGGTGAGGATGTAGTCGGTGACGCTCGTGATGCCTAGGATGAGCGGATTGGGTGTCATCGTGTAGAACGCATTGGCGATACCGGCCGCACAGCCGATGACGACGAGGCCGGTGAACGTGTGTACGAAAGAATTCCTGAGCTCCGAGTACGAGCTTTCGCTCTGTGAATTTACGATCATCCGTACGGCGTAGTAGAACACCGCGGCGGCGACGATACCGCCGAACGCGATCAGCGCCTGGTTGAGGATATGGTTCTGGATGAACACGCTCAGTGCGGCTGCCCCGCCCGCCGCACTGCCGGTCTGCGGCGTGAGGAGGAATCCCGCTATGAGGACAAAACCGATGGAGCGCGACTTAGAGCGCATAAATCTAACGATTATAGCACAGAAATAGTGGCAAAACAACTTGTCGACTTGTCCAAAAAGTATAAGATATGCGCATGTTTCAGCCATCCATGCCCATATCACAGGTCTCGTCGCCGGTTATTTTGAGACGGTGGGTAGCGCAGGCGTACTGGCTCATGACATTCGCCATGGTTATGACTCTTGTCGGTGTCTTCGCCGGAATGACCTTCGCCATGCCCATCATCGCGTCCGGCTGGATCTTTGCTTTCTTCCTCGCCGAAGTGGTGCTCGTGTTCTCGGCGCGGGCATGGGTGCGATCGCCTCCGCTCAACTACGTGCTCTTCGCGCTCTTCCCCTTCCTGTCCGGGCTCACGCTGACCCCCATCCTCATCGGGGTCCTCACGGGGTACGTCAATGGCGCTTCCATCCTCCTGAATGCGGTCGTCTCCTCGGCCCTCCTGGTGGCTGCATCGGCGGTGGTTGCGAATATCGCCTCGGCGAACCTCGGCGGTATCTCGGGGCGTTTCCTCTTCAACGCGCTCATCGGCCTCCTCGTCTTCGGCCTTCTGCAGCTCTTCATTCCGGCCATGCGCGGACCGGCCATCGAAATGATCGTCTCGGGAGCGGGGATCATCGTCTTCGCGCTTTTCCTCGCGTATGACATCCAGCGCCTGCAGCGCGATGCATCACTCGGTGAATCGCCGTTCCTCCTCGCCCTCTCCCTGTATCTCGATATCTTCAACCTCTTCCTCTACGTTCTCCGCTTCATGATGGCGCTCAGCGGACAGAGGCGGTAAGAATGTACAATGTACAATGTAGAATGAGATTGATGACGCGAGGGGTTGAGCTGAAGCTGTGGATTACACTTCATTGTACATTTTCATTGTACATTTTACATTTTCGTCTGTAGCTTATCCCCGCTATGGCCAAGCGTCCCACACCCAAGAAGCGGCTCAGTAAGGATCGAAGCCGGCGCCGCCACTCCGTGTACCTCGGCAAAGAGATCGTTCGTCTCAGGAACTTCTCCTCTTCACCATTTGCTGGCCCCGCTACAGCGAAAGACCGCAGTGGAAAGGCACTGAAGAAAATTACGAGGGTGAAAGCGTGAGCCTCAGCTGTGATACGATATGTTAAATTGGTTAGCAAGCAAGAACGTCGGCGGATGCGTGCAAACAATTTAACAATTTAGCAATTTAGCAATCGGGGTTGAGTAGCTATAAGTCGTTCAATTCCACCATTGCTTATGCCCTCCCGTCGTCGTCTCGCACGTATCGTGGTCATGCAGACGGTCTTCGAGATGCAGGTGCGCCTCATCGATGAGCAGAGTTCGCTCCAGAAGAACATCGCGGAGGCCGGAGGGGGTGAAGCGGTGGATATTCCGTTCTGCGAGAAGCTCCTGAAGGGTGTAGGAGAGCACTGGGAAATGGTGCGCAGTGGGATTCAGACGCATGCTCCGGAGTGGCCGCTCGAGCGGATGGACACGATCACCAGATCGATCCTCATGATCGGGGCGTTCGAGCTCATGTTCTGTGCCGACGTGCCCCCTGCGGTGGTGATGAACGAGGCAATCGAAATTGCCAAAGAGTACGGGACCTCCGAGAGCGCGAAGTTCGTGAATGGTGTACTGAATGCCCTGGCGCACAGAGGGGATCAGAAGCAAGTGGGATAACGATTGCATGGTTACATGGTTACATGGTTATATGGTTCGCAAGCGAAACTGCGGTGTATGCATGCTAGCCATGCAGCCTGTAAACTAGATTTATCTATGCCCAACCCCACTTCCCTCGCCGGTCTCGAACGGATCGTCGGTTTCCGGTTTCGCAACAAGGAGCTGCTGTATCAGGCCTTCACGCACCGCTCGGCGATCCACGAACGTGCACGCCACGGCAACAATGAGCGGCTCGAATTTCTGGGGGATGCCGTCCTCCAGCTCATCACCACCGAGTATCTCTTCGAACTTACGGACAAGCCGGAGGGAGAGCTCACGAACTGGCGATCGGCCCTTGTGCAGGGGAACCACCTCTACGAAGTCGCCCGTGAGCTTCACTTCGGCGATTACCTGTTCCTCAGCCGTGGCGAGGAGGCGAGCGATGGCCGGACGAAACAATCGACACTCGCCAACGCGCTGGAGGCCTTCATCGGTGCGTTGTTCCTGGATCAGGGATTGGAGGTCGCGCGCCAGTTCGTCCATACGTTCATCATCACGCACTTGAAACAGCTCCTCGCCAAGGGGCGCCATCGGGACGAGAAGAGCGTCTTCCAGGAGCTGGCGCAGGAGAAAACGGGCATCACCCCCACCTACCAGTCCCTCTCGGAAGCGGGCCCCGATCACCTGAAGCTCTTCACCTGCGCCGTGTTCATCGGCGAGGAGAAGGTGGCGGTGGGGAAGGGGAATACCAAGCAGAAGGCCGAGCAGGAAGCCGCGAAAGAAGCGCTCAAGGTGAAGGGGTGGAAGTGAAACAAATCACGCCTTCAAGTCCTCTCTCCGTATCATGATCGTATCCCCCCGTTTCACCGTGTGACTGAGCAGATAATCCGCCAGATAATTTTCAATCGTCTGCGTGATGGTCCGGCGCATTTCGCGCGCGCCGAACTCCGGGTTGAAGCCGCGCACCGCGAGCAGGTCGATGACCGCCGGCTCGACGGTGATCTCGATGCCGCGCTGCGATCGGACATCGGCAACGATGCTCCCGAGCATCAGGATCGCGATCTTCTTCACTTCCTCCGCCGTCGGAGGGGAGAAGAGGATCACTTCGTCGAAACGGTTGACGAATTCCGTGGAGAAGACGCGCTCCGCCACGATGGCGTCGATGAGGGCGAGCCGGAAAGCATCCTTCTCCCCGGGGGCTTGGGGGATCTGGTGATCTTTCAGCCAGTGGACGCCGGCGTTCGAGGTGGCGATGATGATGGTGTTCTTGAAGTTGGTCTTCATGCCCTGCCCGTCGATGAGTGTTCCTTCATCGAGAACCTGCAGGAGGACATTTCGCACCTTTGGATGTGCCTTCTCGATTTCGTCGAAGAGCACCAGCGAGAACGGTCTGTCCAAGACCCGTTTGGTCAGGACTCCCTCGACGAAACCTCTGTCGGTCGGTCCGCCGATCAATGTCTGCATGCCGCTCTCGTCTGCGAGTTCGTTCATATCCACCCGGATGAAACTCTCGGCGCTGCCGAAGTACTCCGTGGCGAGCGCCTTCGCCGTCTCCGTCTTCCCGACGCCGGTGCTCCCGAGGAACAGGAACGTGCCGATGGGACGCTTGCGCACTTGAAGATTCAGCCGTCCGCGCTTGAGAGCGGCGACCAGGCCAGAGAGCGCCTGTTCCTGACCGATAATGTGCTCCTGGAGCCGTTCCTTCAGATGCATCAGCGCGTCTTTATCGCGGTCGGAGAGGGCGCGGACATCGATGCGGGTGCGCTCCGAGATCGTCTCGCGTACATCCTCCTCTGTGATGGTTGTTTTCCCGCTCCCACGGACTCTCATGACCGTTTCGCGCAGGACATCCACAGCTTTGCCCGGAAGGCCGATGCGACTGATGTACTGCTTGCAGAGTTCCAGCAGGATCTTGAGGGCTCGGTACGACATCCTGACCCGGCGTCTGTGCTCCAGACTGAAATATTCCTCCAGCAGGACGGCCATGGATTCCATGTCGGAGGAGTCCTCGAGGTACACTTTCTTGAAGAGATTGTCGATCAAAGGGTCGGTTTTGATGAGTGTGTGGTACTCGGCCGTATCCGCTGCGCAGGCGACCCGCACGTTCTTGCTCTGAAGGAGTGTCAAGAGGATTTGCTTGAGCCGCGGATCGGCGGCCTTCAGGAACATCGACGTGTCCTCGATGACCAAGATGAATCGGCCGCCCTGCGACGTGTCTTCCGCGGCCTTCAAGAAATCCCTGTCGCTCTGCGCCGATCCGGACAGGAGCAGCGCGGTCTTGAGGAGCAAGACATCCGTGAAGGCCTCGCCGCGCTCGATTTCCTCGCGGCGCAGGATGTAGGCGAGGTTCCGGATCAGCGTCCGTTTCCCGGTGCCGGTATTCCCGAGCAGGAGCAGGTTGGTCCCGCCACTGTCGGTCGTGACCGACGTGGCCCCGCCGCCCCCCGTGAAGACCTGTTCCATGGTCTTGAGCGTGTCGCGGTGGATCATGATGGAGCGTTCCTTGCTCAAAATCATTTCCGAGAGATTCCGGGTGAGACGCTCCAGCGCCGTGTTGTAGCCGATGACCCACGAGCGGCCGATGGAGCCCATGATCCTGACGAGCGCTTCCGGACTCAGGAAGTGGCGCTTGCGCTCGTGCAGATAGAAGTGGAATGCCTCGGCACGGAGGACGCTCTTCAAGTCCTCGAGACTTAAGTCCGCCTTGTACACCAGCTCCTGGAGACAGGGGACGTGCGTCAGGAAGGCGTAGATCGTCGCCGTGGAATCGAACTGCTCCGTGCCCAGCTCCGTGCCCGCATCGGCGATCCACTGAAGGCAGGTTTCGAGGGGGCAGTCCAGAGGGTGTTCGTGGATAGTGGCGAGAATCGCTTGCCGGTCGAGATCGATCTGATGGAGGACGAAGAGCCCACGGTCACTCTCCGTTGCGGCTTCTAGGAGTGTCGCGGGAGTCAGCTCCGGCTTCGTGGAGAGGTGCTGCACCATGTGATAGGACAACTTTTCCGCGAACGTCAAGCCTCTCACCGGACCGGAGGAGGGGACGATGAGCTTGTCGGAGATGAAATGGTGCAGAACCCAGAGCCAGCCGAAGAAGAGCCCCGCGATGATCCATAGGGAACGGATGTCATGGCGGAGAGTGCCTTCCGCCATGAGCGGCGAGAGGAGCAGGACATAGAGGACGACCGAGAGAGGCCGGAAGAAAATTTTCCGGAGTTCCACGGCGAGGAATTGCGTCGTCTGCCGGAGTTCGTGGAAGGAGAGAGACATCAGATCGACAGAGCAATAAGGAAAACGCCCCATACGGTAAGCAGCGGGAAAGCGATCCACAGCACCAGATAGAGGACCGTGAGTCCGAGGAGCAGGGCGTGGAGTACGAGTCCGAAGGCGATGGTGATGATACGAACGACGCAACCGACTCCCCGCGCGAGGAGACTGAAGCAGAAGGCCTCGAAAAGGAGCTGCGGGTTAAGTCCGCGCCTCGGCGTGCGATCGAGGATGTTTTTCCATGGCGAGAGAAGGGTCTTAAGGAGGAATCCGAAGGGAACGATATCCAGGAGCGCGCACGCGTACAGCGCATAGCCCTGGATGATCCTGAGAGGCATCTCTATGAGGTACCACTTGACGAAGAGCAGCATGTAGGAAACCATAATCTGTTTATTATAACACAAAAAACGGCTTTTTCTAAGACTGCTTAGGTATTCGAAATAACAAATCACTAGTTTAGCAAGCGAGGCTCAACTCTGTTCTTTTTCTGTCCGAGCGACAGAAAAAGAACCAAAAAGAGCGCGTGTGCGCCAACGTCCGCCCTCAGACCCCCGCCGTGGCGCACGCCCCCCTTTGGCTCTCAATATTTATCGCCAACGAACATTGATCCACTAACCCTTCACCCTTAATCCCAACCCCAACCCCAACCCTCATTCCTTTACCCCATCTTTATCTCAATATCCACTCCGCTCGGCAGGCTCAGATTCTGAAGGGCGTCCACAGTTTTGAATGTCGTTTCGCTCAAATCAATG